>Ga0123337_10001337_pt1 | contig 32248 bp, 26 predicted proteins | sample frozenSSSSmetaG_FD_89792 | JGI IMG/M metagenome (GOLD analysis project Ga0123337, IMG submission 89792) | Glacier valley bacterial and archeal communities from Borup Fiord, Nunavut, Canada, to study Microbial Dark Matter (Phase II) -... | ecosystem: Environmental > Aquatic > Freshwater > Ice >...
TAATTAAGAAACTTAGTAGGTTATTTCCTCAGCCAAAAATATAATGTGTTATAATCTAAGGCACTATTGTACTCAGGATCATCAGACATCTAATTTTGCACCGGCAAAAATTATTTTGAATATTTTAAATTAATAATAAAAACAGGTAAGTGCAAATAATATAGAAGGAAGTTGGAATCCGCTAGCTTTACTGATTGGTAAGGTAACGTTTCACCGCTAAGAAAAACTTGCAGATATGAAAATATAGGAACAAGTTGAATAACTAATTTTTTTTTCAAGAGAAGGTTGAACTTCTCTTGAAAGCCATGTCTGTTTAATTATCGGAAATCATCAAAAAAATGTGTCAATACTATACCGGGCAACTGGCTGCAAAAATTTATACAGATGGAAGCTGCAATACCCAATTATTGACAGGCGCATGGGTTGCTATAATATTTGTTGGAGAGGAGAAGAAACAGTTATGTGGCCTGGAAGAGAATACCACGCACAACAGGATGGAACTTACAGCAGTAATTAAAGCCATTGAATTTTTGCAGGATCATCATAAAAATATTTCCCGGGTAATTATTTATACAGACAGCCAATATGTAATGAACCTGCCGGCACGCAAAGAAAAACTTGTTGCATTGGATTTCAGCAGTAAGAAAGGAAAAGAGTTGCATAATGTTGACATCATTAAAAGATTACTGCAACTTTATGAATTATATACGATTGAAACCATAAAAATTAAAGCCCATCAAAAAACAAATGCTGTCAATGAATATAATATAGCCGCCGATATCTTGTCCCGCAAAATGGTAAGACAAGCAATAAAGAAATAACGATGTAAAAAGTTGCTATTAGAAATCAGTACATTAATACCGGCAAGGTTTTCTTCTCATAACTGATAGTTGATAGCTGACAGCTGACAGCAGTAAAGCAATCTACAGTTAACCTAACACTACCTGGCAACATCTATCTTTACTTTTTTATTTTTTATCTTTTCGTTTTTGATCAGCTGCAACGTTTCGCTGACTTTTGATTTTCGTATTGCTACAAAGGAAAAGAAATCTTTCACTTCAATCAAACCAATATCTTCTTTTTTTAAATGTCCTTTCTGTGACAGAAAACCTACGATGTCAATTTTATTTACTTTGTCTTTTTTTCCTGCGGCAATAAATAATGTTGACCATTTTGGTTTTTCAGGCAGCTCGCTGGTTTCGGGTAATTCAATTTCAAAAACATCTGTGGGAATGTAAGCTGGTATTTTTTCATCATCGGAAATAATAAGTATAGCGGTGCCACTGGCATCTACGCGCGCGGTCCTGCCATTTCTATGCGTAAAAATTTCTTCCGAAGAAGGAAGGTGATAATGTAGGATATAACGAATGTTTGGTATGTCCAACCCCCTGGAAGCAAGGTCTGTAGTAACAAGTACGTTAGAGGTGCCGTTTCTGAATTTACCCAGTGCGCTGTCTCTTTCCGGTTGTTCCAATGCGCCATGATAAAAAACATTTATAATCCCTTTTTCTTTTAACAGGTTGCTGGTGCGTTCAACTGCATCACGGTGATTGCAAAATACAATCGCCGACCTGTTACCAAGAAAACAGATTAACCTAAATAACGTATTAACCTTATCCCTGTCATCGCTTCTTAATAACTGTATCGCCAGCGCTTCAGGAATTTCATCTGAAAGAAAATTTAATTTAATGGAATCTTTCAGTCCGATGAAAGAAGGAGTTTCTACCGCATCTGTAGCCGAGGTAAGTATTCTTTTTTGGATAGACCTTAATGAATCAATGATTAGAGACATTTCATCCTGGAATCCAAGCTCGATCGATTTATCAAATTCGTCCAGCACCAAAGTTTCTATACTGTTAACCTGGATATTACCACGACGGATATGATCAGCTAATCTTCCCGGGGTACCTATAATAATCGCGGGAGCCTGTAATAAATTATTTTCTTCCGTTTCACGTAAGTGGCCGCCATAACAGCAGGTAACTTTATAACCGGTACCCATGCTTTTAATAACCTGTTCAATTTGAAGCGCCAGTTCCCTTGATGGTACTATTATTAGTGCCTGTGTTGTAGCTTTTGTAGCATCCATCAATTCTAAAACGGGTAACATAAAGCCCAGAGTCTTACCGGAACCTGTTGAAGAAAGCAGGATAACGTCCTGGTGTTTCCTGTTTGCTTCAATGGATGCTAACTGCATTTCATTGAGTTTTTCGATCTTTAAAGCAGATAAGATTTTTTTAAGTGAGTAAGGCGCTTGCATTGTGCAAAAGTAAACAGTTTAAGGTTGCCTGATAGAAGTCAGTCATATACGCATGAACGACTATGTGTTTCCTTATGATAGCGGAGGGCTGATAGCCGATTGCAATTTCTCCATCTACAGTCAACTCCACAATCGTTTAAAATATTTTTCCACCTCGTCCGTCTACCATAATATATATTTATTCATTTTAAAAAAGTAACACATGCACTACAATCAGTCATGCGCCGCAAAAGGCAATTATGGAGGCAGGAATCGTCACCTGCTTATCCGCTCTATGGAAAGAGCCACAGTAAATGTTTACAAAACAGACAACAGTTATGAAATGCTGTTGTTTGCACCGGGACGAATCAGGGAACATTTTCACCTGGATGTTAAAGGTAACCAGCTAACGGTTTCTTATAATCCACCTGAAGGTTTTCCCAGGGTTGAATGGATCATGCGCGAGTACAGCAGAGGTGGTTTTGAAAGAACATTCACCCTAAATGATTCCATTGATCCGGCAAACATCAGCGCCAAATATGTTGATGGCGTGTTGCAGGTAAGTCTGCCAGTTATCCCTGGTAAAGAAGGGGTTAAGCAGGAGATTCCTATTAGCTAATAAAAAAAGGCTGCCAGAGAAGGCAGCCTTTTTTATTTGATACAAAGCAGTCAGCTATCAGCTATCAGAAGGAATTTCTAACTCATTGAATTATCGACAGCTAATAGGCGCCCGCCCGCCCCCATGGCAGATTTTTAAAACATTTAATGATAATTGGTATAACACCAGTTAAGAATAAAAAACGCGGTAGAGAATCAATAAAAATTTAAAGAGTATTTATTAAGGCATCAATCTCAGCCGGAGTCTCGGTAATCTCAATTCCCCAACCTTTTGAAAGAAACATAACAGTAACAACCAGGCCGTCTTCTGATTGCTTAGCATAATAATAAACAATGCTGTTTGTATTAACATGAACGGTTGTACCGGCAAGATTCAATTTGATAATAGCTGTTTTCATAAAGTATGTTGAAAATAAATTAGGTGGTGAATATATAATAATCTTGGTAATACCCGATAAATAGCAAACACATTTATAATTATCATCAGGTAACTTTTACAATCAGTGCTATTGACTTCATTATTGAAATAGTTATATTATATTACCATCGCCGATTAATATGTACAGAGTATTGTAGTTTTTGACTTGAAAAGTTATAATTAAAATCCAGTGAATAATTTACTACAATAATTCTTTAATTGATTTGTCGATCTGAGATATCCTGTCATAATTCAATCTGTAATAAACAAATTTTTTATCTCTTTCTGTTTTAACGATTCCGGCCCGTCGCATTATAGCAAGATGCTGGGATGCAACAGATTGTTCCAGACGGAGTCTTCCATATATTTCACTTACAGTCATCTTTCCATTTTCTTCCAGCAAATTAAAAATTTTTTGTCTTAACAAATGATTTAAAGCACGCAATATAATAGCAGTTTTTTTTAAGAGGAAAAAATCAATTTTTATGTCTTTATCCATAAACACTTGTTAAGTTTATATAAATGAACAGTAGATAAATTTGAAAATGCAAAAAAAAATATTGTCAAACAACTTTCCAGGTGGCAAATTAGCAATGCGTAGTTACTCAGGCATAATAAAAATATAAATAATTTTAGCAATTATGGATATTATAAAGATAATATATTTCAGTAATGCATTAGCAGATACATTTCTTATTTTTATATATAAATTGTTGAAGTTGTAATTTGTTATGATTAAATATGTGATATGTCAACGAAGCCATTTGTGCAGCACGAAGAAAATGATCCGGCAATAGATTTCAAAAAGATCCAGGATGTAATTTACTGGTCAAAAAAATGGGAGATATCACCTTATCAGTTAGTTGAAGCATCGCAAACTTTAAAGACAAGTAATGTTAAAGAAATTGAAGCATACTTAAGAGAAAAAGGATTTGCAATTTAACAGGAGGAAATTAATAAGTATAAGCAAACTCAGAAAACAAATAACTGACATGGAATTTTTTATGGTATAGTTATCATTGCATCTTTGTTTAACGGACAAGGCAATAATCATTGTCAGGTTAAACGCAGTTGTTGGCTTTCAGCTATCAGGAGAGAAGTATATAACTTATTTATTCACTGACTGCTTATTGTTGAAGGCTTTAAACAGTAGGATAGAATCTTTAATGTCGGACGAAGCAGATCTTTAAGACATCTGATGATGGTTACGACCGGTGTAATATAAGAATGCTGGTAACCACGTTTCGAAATTATTCTTCAATTGTAAGACCAGCATTAAAAGTATAAACAACCTGCTGAAGCGATTCTTCCTCAGGATAGATTATCTTCAATTTTTTATAAAATAATATTATATGTTTATTCTAATAATTGGGTTTATCATTTTTCTTGCGGCCGGAGCTATTACAAAAACCGATGAAAGATTTAAGCGTCTGGGCGGTACTATCCGCGGCATTGGCGCGGTGATGATGTTGATAGGAATACTGATGTCTTGTATCAAACAGATAGACGCAGGCGAGATAGGGGTAAAAATATTATTTGGTAAAGTTCAAAAAGATGTACTGAGCAGTGGACTGCATTTTATCAATCCATTGTTACAGATAGAAACTTTGGATGTTAAAACCCTAAATTATACGATGAGCGGTGTGCACGATGAAGGAGCCAAAGCAGGGGACGATGCTATAAAAGTTTTAACAGCGGATGGACTTGAAGTAACAATAGACCTTTCTGTGCTATACCGGCTTATTACTAATGACGCACCGAAATTATTGCAGGAAACAGGCACTGATTATGAGAACAAGATTGTGCGTCCTATCACCCGCACAAGAATTCGTGATAATGCTGTTTACTATGACGCGGTTGCCTTGTATTCAACCAAGCGTGACGAATTTCAGCAGCGGATCTTCAAAAGTATAGAATCCGATTTTCAAAAAAGGGGATTGCTTTTGGAGAATCTCCTTGTCAGAAATATTACACTGCCACAATCTGTTCGTGCCACTATCGAACAAAAAATCAATGCGGAGCAGGATGCCCAGAAGATGCAGTTTGTACTCCAGAAAGAAAGGCAGGAAGCAGAACGTAAACGAGTGGAGGCGCAAGGTATTTCAGACTACCAGCGTATTATCAGTGAAAGTTTAACGGACAAGCAATTACAATATGAAAGCATTAAAGCACAATTAGAAATAGCAAAATCTCAAAATGCAAAAGTAATTATTATGGGTAAAGGGACTACCCCGGTAATACTTGATAGCAAAGGCCAGTGACAGGAGATAAAATTTATTGTAAAAGATAATCAAATACTTATATTGAAGGACAGGATGTAACCAAACTATAGCAAAGATTAGCTGGTATCCTATCTCAGAAAGAAGGAAAATGCCTACGGAATATTATTTTTTCAGTAGTTGTGCAAATATCAATCCCTTACGCATATAAGTTGTATCCTTAATATGTTCCATTTCTTCACGGTATTCCATACCTCAGTAATCAATCCACATTATATAATTTACGATGAGGAATGCCTGTAGTGTGTTTCAATCCGATCAAGTGTCAATACGGACCTGTTTACTTGTATAGGTTCAAAGGTATCACGGGATATGCTGCAACCCGTTGCAATAAAAAATTAGTGTTATAAATAATAGTTTCATAGAGATACCATTTTAAATAGTGGATGAGGTGTGATATTCTTATAACGGTATTTTGAATGACAGCTGTACAACGCCTTTATAATTACTTATTCCTAATGCTGTTATCAGGAATATTAATGGTGATTACTATCAAACCTCCGCGTTTGTAACAATAGAAAAACATCTTAAAGTCAAAATATAAAGCAGGTGTCAGCCTTTATAAAAAAGTCTATCCTATAAAGCCCACCATGAAGTGGTAAGTTATAATGAGTTTTAACTATAAACGTATTTAACCTTGTTATTTCACTTGTAAACAAAAAGCGGCAGGTGCTAATAATGCGGGGGCAATAAAACGATTCAAACTATATACTGTTTCGAACAGTGTTGAGGAATGTTTGACAATGCCTGACTAAAAAAAACAGCTAGAAGTTTCACCTCGTAACTGCTTCATCTTCTCTGTGGTGTGAGGAAGATTATTATCGAGGAGTCCAGCCTATCAAAAGATTAAAGGATGCGCTAAGCGGATGCATGCATACAAAGGGAAAGAACACCTGGTAATAACAAAGGAACTATTCGCCCGGGTTCTTTACGCATTTGATTATGATCCGCTATTGATCAAAAGGGAACAGAGCATTATTCGGTTCAACATTTTAGATTTAAGGATTATCCGCTTTAGATTTTGATTATAAAAAATACGCTTACGTTATTATATTATTGATACTCAAATGAGGGTTTAATTAATTATAAAGATTGATCCTTCAAATCTTATACAATACATATTTAATCACATGCCTTCTGTGAATGTGTATCTGCTTACTTTGAGAAAGATAAAGGACATTATTACGACAACCTTACAAGAGTTCGTGAAAAAGGGGAAATGATTCATTGGCTTAAATATTTTTTGATTGGAGTGGAAAAAACTGCAGAAGTGGCAGTTAACACCCTGTCTGAAATCGTGAAAATGAAACAAAACATGGAAAGTAATATTCATGAAAAATGGGGTAGACGTACCAGGTCAGCACTTCAGTTACTGAAACAACTCTTTATTCATCCGGTAATAACAGTCAAGCAGGCACAACAAATTTGTAACCTAAGTAAAAAAGCAGCGGGGGAATTAATAGATAGTTTTGAAAAAGCGGGAATAATCGTCGAGCAAACCGGCCAAAGTCGTAACCGGATTTTTATCTTTATGTCTTACCTAAATCTTTTTGAAACAACAAGTGGGGTTTAGCAAAATGTAGCAGACGTGATGTATAATGTTTTGCAGACAAGAGCCACGAGATCGATGTGTATTCAAAACCCATGAATGTCTGCACGAATCATCTTTAATTGAGCAACTGTCGGACGTCATCTTACCTGGCAAATGAAATGGCTGAAGCATTTAGGAAAAAGGAGTAAATATAGCGTCTTTTATAGTATAGTGAAACCCTTAGTAAAACATAGCAAAAAAGATAAACCATTAAACGCAAATGTGTACTACGTTTGAGGGTTTATCCTTGTGGTGTGAGGCGGGATCGAACCGCCGACACAAGGATTTTCAGTCCTTTGCTCTACCGACTGAGCTACCGCACCATCCTTGTACAAATAGTCTCTGTTACTAACAGCACTCATTTGTCAGGGCAACAAAAATAAGAGATTAAGTATAATTCCTGAAATAATTTTAATACGGAAAAGGAGCTCAATGATAAATTGCCTAGATACCATATTCACACAGAAATTTGATACGCATAATTTTGAGCTGCTCCCAGGTATATTCGCCTTCACTCAATTCCTGTAAAGCTATCTGTAGACTGCTGGTTTCACAACTCTTAAAATATTCGAGGATCTCTTCCTGTTCGTATTCGTCCACCATTTCGTCAATAGCATAATCAAGATTCAATTTGGTGCCGCTTCCTACAATGGTTTCTATTTCCTCCAACAGGCCATCGATACGCATGTCTTTATTTTTTGCGATCGTTTCAAGCGCTATTTTTTTATCGGTTTGTTGGATGATATAAACCTTTAAACCGCTTTTGTTTACCACGCTTTTCATTACAAAGTCGTCAGGCCGTATGATATCATTCTCTTCAACGTAAGCGGCGATAAGCTCTACGAATGGTTTACCGTAACGAAGCGCTTTGCCCTTGCTTACACCCTGGCATTTCTCAAGCTCCAGTGTTGTTGTTGGATAAAGGGTCGCCATATCCTGCAGGGTTGTTTCCAGGAAAATAACGAAAGGTGGCAGGCTTTTTTTCTTTGCTTCTTTTTGCCGGAGGTCTTTAAGCATCTCCAGCAGATTTTCATCCAGTGAACCACCAACGCCAGCAGGAGGTTCCGCACCTTCATCATCATCCGCAAGAGCTTCTTCAAACAAATTGTTCATTACTATTTTGAAAGAGACAGGCTTCTTAAGGAACTTTTCACCCTTAGCAGAAATTTTCAGTACCCCGTATTCTTCAATGTCCTTATGCAATATCCCTTCCAGTAACATTTGCCGAATCAGTGAATTCCAGTAATGCTCGGCTTCATTTTTACCAACACCGAATTCGGGGATCTTGTCGTGCCTGTACATTTGAACCTGGGTGGTAAGCTTGCCCATGAGAATATAAACAGCATAATCTGTTGGGAAACGTTCATCGAGTGCTTTAACAACTTTTAATACTTTGACAGCATTTTCTTTTGCTTCTATTCTATCTTTCGGATGCAGGCAATTATCGCAGCTGCCACACTTTTCATCAGTATAATCTTCGCCGAAATAACTGATCAATACTTTTCTTCTGCATACACCGCTTTCAGCATACGCAACGGTTTCATTAATAAGTTGTGCGCCAACTTCCCTTTCGCTCAGCGGCTTATCGCGCATCAGGTGTTCCAGTTTAGAAACATCTTTGTGAGAATAATATAAAATACATTTACCCTCCAGTCCGTCACGACCTCCACGACCAGTTTCCTGGTAATAATTTTCAATGCTCTTAGGGATGTTATAGTGAATTACGAAACGTACATCCGGTTTATCAATACCCATCCCGAAAGCGATGGTAGCCACAATTACCTGTACGTCTTCATTTAAAAAAAGGTCCTGCCGGTTTGCCCTGAGTTTGCTATCCAGACCTGCGTGATAAGCTACGGCTTTGATGTTGTTAGCCATAAGCATATCAGCCAGCTCTTCAGTTGTCTTCCGGTTCAAAGTATATATAATTCCACTTTTGTTTTTATTCTGCACAATAAAGCGGACGATACTTTTTATCGTCTCCTCCTTATTGATTTTAGGCAACACTTCGTAATATAAATTGGGTCTGTTAAAGGAGGAGATGAATATATTGGCATCACGCAGCTTTAAATTTTTAACGATATCGCTTTGTACTTTTGGGGTGGCCGTAGCCGTTAGTGCAATAACGGGAATCTTATCATTAATAATTTCCATCATTTCGCGTAAGCGCCTGTAATCCGGTCGAAAATCATGTCCCCATTCTGAAATACAATGAGCTTCGTCTACAGCGAAAAAAGATATCTTCAGGTCACTAAAAAAATCAAGGTTTTCCTGTTTCGTTAATGTTTCAGGAGCAACATACAACATCTTTGTCTTGCCTGTCAGTAAATCTTCTTTAACCTGTATGATTTCTTTTTTTGTAAGAGTAGAATTTAAAAAATGAGCTATGTCGTCATCGCTGCTGTAACTTCTTACCAGGTCGACCTGGTTTTTCATTAAAGCGATAAGGGGAGAAACGATGATAGCCACACCCTCGCTTAATAAAGCGGGAAGTTGATAACATAAACTTTTACCACCACCTGTGGGCATAATAACAAAAGTATCTCTTCCGGATAGCAGCGATTTAATTATTGCTTCCTGCTCATCTTTAAAAGTATCAAAGCCGAAATATTCAAGGAGTTTTTCATTTAAGTTACCATGACCATCGGTGGGTGTCTTCAATTTGTCATTAACTTTTTTTGTAGTAGTTTTTCTAGAAGTTGAAATAGCCATATTCTTTAATTTTCCTGCACACAAAATTTATATTATATATTTGATATGTAACGGTTTATATATTATAAGATTGTTTTAAAAATGTTAATATGATAATTTTATACTAATAAAATTATCGGTAGATATAACAACCCGCAGTATAATGGGTTCAGCGATAGTATACTCCTGCATTTACTTAAAATTTCCTGTTTCTCACAGACAATCCCAAATTTCTATTTGGGCAAGCCTTAACTTCGGAAAGTTCTTTTTAAGGATTGCGAAGATACTAAAACTTACCTCTTTAAAATCTTCTCATTGTTAAACACTTTACCTCTTATCATTCTAAATATATTGAATTTGTATGGTAGCATTAAAAAATTAATTTTGTTGCTTTTACATGGATACAAGAAAGATTTATCTAACAGCAAACCGAACCATCCAGGTAGAAGCGGAAGCGGTGTCAGGTTTGCAGGCGTATATCAATGAGGATTTTATTAAAGCTGTGACGGTTGTATTTGAATCCAAAGGCAGGCTGGTAGTAAGCGGTATAGGTAAAAGTGCCATCATTGCCCAAAAGATCGTAGCGACATTTAATTCAACGGGTACGCCTGCCTTATACATGCATGCAGCAGATGCCATTCATGGCGACCTGGGAATGATACAGGAGGTAGATACCGTGATGGTTATCAGCAAAAGCGGTGACAGTCCTGAAATAAAATTATTGGTTACACTTATAAAAAGCTTTGGCAATATTGTAATTGCCATGGTTGGAAATCCTACATCTTTTCTGGCGCGGCATGCCGATATTATTTTAAATACCCATGTATTAAAGGAAGCATGTCCGAATAACCTGGCACCGACAAGCAGTACAACAGCGCAACTGGTAATGGGAGATGCACTTGCAATCTGCCTGATGGAACAACACGAATTTACCGGGGAAGATTTTGCCAGATTTCATCCGGGAGGAATACTTGGCAAAAAGTTATACCTGAGGGTGCAGGATCTGTATACTGAAAGTGAGAAGCCGAAAGTATTTCAGGATCAGAATCTCAGAGAAGTAATTTTTGAAATGACTAAGAAGAGATTAGGCGTAACGGCGGTAGTAGACGAAACAGACCAATTGTTAGGCATTATAACCGATGGCGATCTTCGCAGAATGCTCGAAAAGAATGTATCACTTGATAGTGTTACCGCAAAAGATATTATGACTTTAAATCCCAAAACAATTGCACCTAACGAGCTGGCAGTATATGCGCTTGACGAATTGCGTAAACATGGACTTACACAATTGGTAGTTACAGGAGGCGGGAAGTACTTTGGCATCATTCATTTACATGATTTAATAAAAGAGGGTTTGATTTAAAGCCTTAAAATAATTATTTCCTATTCAACAATAGTATATTTATCATTCACGCGTTATTACAAAAAACAGGAATATTTTATGAATAAACACAATTATGTAGTTATTATGGCCGGCGGTATTGGAAGCCGGTTTTGGCCAATGAGCCGTACCGGGTTCCCAAAACAATTCCTGGATATTTTAAATACCGGCAAAACATTAATTCAATGGACCTTCGAAAGGTTCGCCTCTTTTATCCCTAAAGAAAATATTTACGTAGTTACTTCGCATGAATATATATCCATTGTAGAAGCACAACTTCCTGAAATTCCTGTTGAAAACATTCTCGGGGAACCATCCCGAAAAAATACTGCGCCATGTATCGCATATATTTCTTTCAAGCTGCTAATGAAAGATCCCCAGGCATCATTGATTGTTGCTCCGGCAGATCATATCATCCTTGACATTACTGCTTTTCACAAGGTTTGCGTTGAAGCCCTCACCTTTGTAAATAAACATAATGCATTTATTACCCTTGGTATAAAACCCACCAATCCTAATACCGGTTATGGATATATTCAGTTTGAACAACATGCTATAACTGATAGTGTTTATAAAGTAAAAACCTTTACTGAGAAGCCAAATCTTGAGCTGGCAAAAACATTTGTATTAAGCGGAGATTTTTTATGGAATGCAGGTATTTTTGTTTGGCAGGTTAATACGATCATCACAGCATTTGAAAAGTACCTGCCTGAAATGTATGAAGTTTTTTATGCGGAGAAAGAAAAGTTCAATACACCGGATGAAGAAAAATCATTGAATGAAATATATCCTCTCTGTACTAATATATCAATAGACTTTGGTATTATGGAAAAAGCAGATAACGTTTATGTAATCCCTTCGTCTTTCGGCTGGAGCGACCTTGGCACCTGGAACAGCGCTTATGAGAACCTTGAAAAGGATGATTCGGGAAACGCGATCGCCAGTGATAACGTCATTTCAATAGATGCTACCAATTGCATGGTGCATGCACCAAAAGAGAAATTATTATTGCTACAGGGAATGGACAATTTTATCATTGTTGATACTACCGATATACTCATGATTTGTAAAAAGGATAGAGAGCAGGAGATAAAGGAATATGTATCAGAAGTAAAAAGAAACAAAGGAGAAAAATTTATTTAGGTGTTACCGGAAAATAAGCTTTATTATTTATTTCATGGAGTGTTATTTTAATTATGAACTGAATGTAAAAAGTTGAAATTAACTTTTAGCTATCCTCCTCCGCCATACGCTTTGGCTGCTGGTGTCACCGGATCGCTATCTGCAAGTGTTTCCAACTGATAGCTGACAGAATGTATTTTTATCTCACCTGCTGGTGTATCCATGGAATCTGTTTCTTATCGATATTGAAATTCTTGTCTTCCTGCATTTTTGCTGCAGTAATATAAGTCTGGAAATTAAATGATAATTTGGATTAGACTTTAAGTCTTCAGCAGGCAATTGTAATTAATAAAAAGCTATCTTATCAGCGTTCTACTATGCATTCATTGAATAATGTTCTTTTCCTCGATATTGAAACGGTTCCTCAATATGCTTCCTATGAACTACTACCCGAGAACGCGAAACCTTTCTGGAACAAAAAAGCCGATCAAATAAAGAAGGATAAGGAATTGGATACACCCGCTTCAATATATTCAAGAGCTGGAATGTATGCTGAGTTTGGAAAAGTTGTGTGCATTTCCGTAGGCATAATCAGCGGAAACGGCGAAGGTAGGAAACTTATTATCAAGTCTTTTTGTTGTGAAGATGAAAAAACGCTTTTACTTGACTTTTGTGAACTATTAAAAAAGTGGTGGGGCCAGAACAAAGTAATGTGTGCACATAACGGGAAAGAATTCGACTTTCCTTTTTTAAGCAGAAGAATGGTAATAAATAATATTCCTCTCCCGGCTATGTTACAACTTGCCGGTAAAAAACCCTGGGAAATTCCGCATGTTGATACAATGGAACTATGGAAGTTCGGCGATTATAAAAATTACACGACATTGAACCTTCTTGCATTTAGCTTTGGTATCGCCACACCAAAAGATGATATAGATGGTAGCCTGGTTTGGAAAGTATATTGGACCGAACAAGACCTTACACGCATTGTTACTTATTGTCAGAAAGATGTTATAACTGTAGTACAGGTATTTTTAAGAATGCATGGCGAGTCTTTAATAAAAGCCGAAAGTATCGAAATCAAATAAGGATAGTTTGCTTTTATCATTGTAATCATAGTACGATCGGAAGCGGTTAATTTAAAATATAACTATTATGCAACGTATTAATTATGCCTCTGGTGCCCGGTGGGAAGAAATTATTGGCTATAGCCGTGCCGTAAAAATCGGAAACATAGTAGAGGTTACAGGCACTGTAGCCGTTGACGAAAATAATATGCTGGTAGGTAAAGACAACCCCTATGAACAGGCTAAATACATTTTGTATAAAATAGAAAAAGTACTAGAAAGAGCGGGTGCCACACTAAAGGATGTTGTAAGAACGAGGATGTATGTTAAAGATATTTCACGCTGGGAAGAGTTCGGTAAAGCACATGGGGAAGTTTTCAAAGACATCAAACCAAGCACTACAATGGTGGAGATCACCGCCCTTATCAGTCCTGAATATTTAATTGAAATAGAGGCTACAGCTATAATACAAATTTTATAAGTAAGGAGATCGGGCATTGAATCCTTTGAAAATATTTCAGGGTCTTTTTATAATAAAATCAGTGTTCATTAAGGACCTCTAATTTTTCTGCAACTGATAATAATTAACTTCAGCGCTAACAAAGAATATTTCACAGTGATTGTACAATCTAAACTTCCTGAAGTAGGTACCACCATCTTTACTGTAATGAGTTCATTGGCTATTGAATACGATGCTGTAAATCTTGGTCAGGGTTTTCCTGATTATCCGATGAGCGAAACTTTGATAGACCTGGTAACCAAAGCTATGAAAGATGGATTTAACCAGTATACTCATATGAGCGGATTGCCGGCATTACGGGAAGTACTGGCTGAAAAAAATAAATTATTGTACAATGCTGATATCAATCCCGAAACGCAGATCACCGTTACTCCGGGGGGTACTTATGCTATTTATACTGCGCTGACCACTGTATTGAATAAGGGAGATGAAGTAATAGTTTTTGAGCCGGCCTATGATAGCTATGTACCAAATATTGTTGTTAACGGAGCCACACCTGTATTAATCAGTTTAACTTATCCTGATTATAAAATTAACTGGGATGAAGTGAGACGGAAAATAACAGGGAGAACAAGGATGATCATGTTGAACAGTCCGCACAATCCAAGCGGTGCCGTCTTAAATGACAATGATATAGTACAGCTTCGTGCTATTGTAAAGAACACGGATATAATTATTTTATCTGATGAAGTATATGAACACCTCATCTTTGACGATATTCCGCATCTGTCTATTCTTCGTTATCCTGACCTTGCTGAAAGAAGTTTCGTATGCTTTTCTTTTGGAAAAGTATATCATTGCACCGGCTGGAAATTAGGGTATTGTGTTTCAAGTTCCCAACTGATGAAGGAGTTTAGAAAAGTTCACCAGTTTAATTGTTTTAGTTGTAATACACCTGCGCAGGTAGCATTATCGCAATATTTGAAAGTGAAGGAATCGTATGCTTCTTTGGGAAAAAAGCTGCAAAACAAAAGAGATTACTTTCAAAGATTAATGAAGCAAACCGGTTTTACCCCTCTGCCAAGCTATGGTAGTTATTTCCAATTATATAAGTATGATAAAATAAGTGATGAAGCGGATATTGATTTTGCTGTTCGCATTACCAAACAGTATGGCGTTGCCTGTATACCGGTATCTGCGTTTTATAAATCAGCGACAGATAATAAAGTGGTAAGGTTTTGTTTTGCAAAGAAAGAAGAAACACTCGAACACGCTGTTGCAAAACTTGCTTTAATTTAATTAGGATGATTTAAGCGGTGGCTAGCATATGCATAATAGTTTCTTGCTGAATACCTAAAGGAAATAGAACATAGCTGCAAACATTATCAAAACAATTAAAATTCCAACGCTTCATACGCTTTGCAATACCACTAAAAATTTTTGGTTCAGAATTTGATTTAGTACTATAAACTAAACCCGGATGTTTAATAAGCAGCCTACTTTACTTTTTTGTTTGTTGATGGATGCGTTAGGTTATGCAACCTATGCCATTCCGGGAATCGGTGAATTAGGAGATATTATCTGGGCGCCTGTTTCAGCGATCATCTTTTTTAAGGTTTTTGGTGGATGGAAGGGCGCATTCGGAGGTATTTTTAATTTTGTTGAGGAGATTCTACCAGGGACTGATTTTATTCCAACCTTTACCATTGCCTGGGCTTGGAAATACTATACCGCTAAGCAAGTTTCCCGATCAGTAAAGCGTTTTAGTATAACCAGTTGATAGTTTTTCATCCAACATTATTTAAAAATCAAGTTTAGATAGAGCGCTGATAAATTAATGATAGATGTTACTGTGCTTACCTTTGAAACCACAAACTGTAAGCACTAAGGCTGCAACAAAAGTTGCGGCCTTTTTATAATGCTTTAGCCTTATGACAACCATCCAATGTTATAGCTGAAAGCTGATTACTGATAGGTCAATACATAGTTAGCTTAGCCTTAGTTAATTTGGTCTGTTAAACTGCCTTCTCTCTCCGCCACCTTCTCTGAAATCACGACCATTTGGAGGCATCATCATGTTCCTTTGCTGCTGCATAGCATTTGACCCCGCCCTGTTCAGGTTATAGGTGAAGGTTAACATGAAGTACCGTTTCAATACTACCGTATTTATATTCTCTGTATAATTTTCTGTTTGATTTGTTGTAATACTTTGATTTTGATTAAGAATATCATTAACAGATAATTTGATCTCACCATTTTTCTTTTTGAACAATTGCTGGGCAATGCTTGCATTCCAAAGCGGAATATTTTGATTGTATCCTGCCGCCCTTCCGGTATTGATAATATAATTGAAATCAGTGGAAATGATAAGTGTTTTATGAATAAAGTAATTAATGTTCGTGGTGTAAGTCTGGGTATAATAATCTGAATTTTGATTGCTTTGTACACTATACCGGGCGTTATTGTAAGCAAGCCTGGCTGTTAATCCAAAATTAAATTTATCCTTGAAATCCATATTAACGCCGGCGGATTGAGCAATGATAAAGTTCCTTGTAATGTTTGTTACCTTATAAATTTTATTTACATCCCTGTTAAAGTTCAGGGAATTGGTAAAGTTAACACTGCTGCCTTTCATTTTCCGGAATGGGATACCCAATGTGAGGTACGAAGATGCACTGCGAATGCCACCCATATTTACCGGAATTATTAATTGTACTCCTTTGCCCAGCGAGTCGATGCTGTTTACAATTTTATTAGATGTTGACCCGAGATTAATATTAGCATTGAAAAAGTGAAAAGTGGCTGCATTGAATGTATTGTAACCAACATTTACATTGTTATTGAATTCCTGTTTAAGAAACGGATTACCCTGACGAACAGATAACTGATCACTTACATCTAAAATTGGTTGTAATTGGGTAGCTGTTGGCTGATTGGTACGACCGCGATAATTGACTCTTAAATTCTTTGTTCTGCTGAAGCTGTAATTAAAATTTGCAGTTGGGAAAAAATTAGTTGCATTTTGTTTTATATTAATCGCCGTGTCCTTGCCATTTAATCCAATAGGGCGAATACTGTTGTTAGTAAGTACAGACGATTGTACAGCGCCACCCAATTGAAAATTATATTTCGTATTTTCAAGTCGGAAATTTGCTCCGTATCTGTGCGCGAAGAAATCATTTACAAAATAATTTGTCTGTCGTAAATTAATATGATCATACTTGCCTGATGATGAATCGTAATCATAAGCGTTCCGATCAGAAGTTTGATGGTCATTGGTGTATGCATAATTTAATTCAATAATTTTATTTTTTCCAAGCGGTTCTGTATAAGATCCACTCACAGCATTATTATTGGATTTTGTTGTCTGATCGTTTCTGATATTTTGATTTTGGGTTCTCTGTATAATGCCATTATTATTGTAAAAGGTTAATGGGGCATAGCTGGTACCATTACCCTTGCTATCGTTCAACGCATTATTTAAACCTAATGTAAATGTTCGACCAGCCTTTTTAAATTTTTTACGGTACAATAAATTATTATTTAAATTGATACCGTTGCGTTCGTTTGTATTGCTCGTTAAACCATTAATAGCAAGAGCGCTGATACCATCTTTCCTAATACCGGTTATATGGTTTGAATCCAGACTGCCACCGGTAGAGTGTTGAAAAGTTAAGCTGGGTGTATATAATAAGGTGTTCATGCTATCGATATTATACTGCATCCTTATATTAAACCGGTTGTTATCGTTTCTGTTGGTTGAAGTAGTTTGTTGTTCCTGTACCGCTGTTGAGTCGGTGAAATAGGAATCTCTCCGGCTGTTTCTTTTAGTTTTTGTTTCTGATTCAGAGAAAAAATAACTTCCGGTAACATCAAGTTTATTGCCCCATTTATTCGTATAATTTAACCCAACCGATGATGCACGCGTAATACCATTGCTTCCGCCAGACACAGCGCCAAACCCGCCGCCACCGCGATTACCACCACCACGATTACCACCACCACTAGCCCCGCCGCCGGCAAAGCCACCCATATTTGTAACGATATCACTAAAATTAAACAATGATTTATTAATATTATTTGAGTTGCCAATTATTGACAACCTGCGGTCTGCTTTGAAACTATTGAGGGTAAAATTTCCGGTATAGCGGTCATCGGTTCCGTAACCGGCGGCGGCCCTTAGAAAATATCCCTTACGCTGATCCTTCTTCAACTTAATATTTATGGTTTTAGCCCTGCTCCCATCATCGATACGGGTGAACTTTGCCTGGTCACTCATGTCATCAAAGACCTGAACTGATTCAATCATATCAGCGGTGATGTTCTTGGTAGCCAACTTGGGATCAGTACCAAAAAACTCTTTCCCGTCAACATATACTTTCTTAATGTCTTCACCCTGCGCTTTAACGTTACCATCCTTATCAACTTCTACTCCGGGCAATTTTTTAAACAGATCTTCCGCGGTTGAGTTGGGTACCGTTTTAAATGCTCCGGCCCTAAACTCAACGGTATCTTTATTAACCCTGATAGGGGCGGCTTCTACAATTACTTCATCAAGCATAGTACCTTTTTTATCCATGTATATAACAGACAGGTCTAAGACATTCATTGCTGTTGAGATAATAATAGTTCTAATATAATTTTTGTATCCCTGGAAACTAACTTGTAATCTGTAAGTCCCGGTATCTATCCCCTTTAGCGAAAATTCACCCCTGGCATTGGCGAGTACGTAAGAAACAATTGAAGAGTCTTGAGGATTGAGAAGAGAAACGGTAGCTGAGGCGAGGGATTCTTTATAAACAGAATCTACGAGCTTACCACTTACTATTCCCTTTTTAAACTGTGCTGAAACAATAAATCCTGTAGTAAGCGAAATCAGTAATAATAGAAAATGCTTCATTTTTCAGAGCGTATATTAATAATAGAAAATTAGAAGCCTTTAGCCTTTAAAACTTGTGGTAGTGTTAAATTATTTAAAATGTGATCATACATCTAAGCTGGGAATTAAAATATAAGTTAGTTAAAAAGCCAGATAATTTTTTATGATAGCTGCTAAGAATTTATTTGTCAATTGCTATTAACGGGCAAAAAAACCAGTGTTATGTCAGTCATTAAATGTCTTAAAAATTTGTTATCAGCCATCGGCTATCAGTGATAGAAGGGGAGGGCTAACCAGGCATTGATTTCCTGGCAGCTGACAGCAACGTTAAGAGATTCATTTAGCTGAACAGGTATTCCACATCTTCTTTGGTAAGGTTCTTTACAAAACCATCATCATCGGCTATCAGGTCTCTGGCCAAAGAGCGTTTGCGATCCTGCAACTGGAGGATCTTGTCTTCAATAGTATCCTTGCATATCATTCGGTAAGCAAAAATGTTTTTCGTTTGCCCAATGCGGTGTGTCCGGTCAATAGCCTGTTGTTCTACAGCCGGGTTCCACCAGGGATCAACTATATATACATAATCTGCGGCAGTAAGGTTTAAGCCGACTCCCCCTGCTTTTAAAGAGATCAGGAACACCCTGCACTCTTCCTGGTTCTGAAAATTCTGAATGGCCTTTTCCCTGTCAATAGCAGAGGTACTGCCATCAAAATATTCGAACTTAACATCCAGGCTTTTTAGCCGTTCTTTAATAAGGGCAAGCATCCCCAAAAATTGGGAAAACACAAGCGCTTTATGGTTGCTGATATTTTCAGTGATCTCCCTGGCCAGTTCTTCTAATTTTATAGAGTGATTGGGATAGGGTTCCGGTTCGTTTAAAATAGACGGGGAGTCACAAATTTGCCGAAGTTTCATCAAACCCTGTAATATAGTCAGCTGCGATTTGTGTATGCCCTGCGAATCAATTACACCAAGAATTTTATCCCGGTAATCATTTCTGTATACTTCATAGATCTTACGTTGCTCATCTTCCATTTCACAAAATAAAATAGTTTCTGTTTTCTCCGGAAGGTCTTTAGCTACCTGTTCCTTGGTTCTGCGGAGTATAAACGGAAAGAGTAATTTACGCAGGTGATCTTTCCTGTCAGGTTCGCCGAATTTGTCAATAGGTAAGGCAAACTCCTGCCTGAAAAATTCTAGACTTCCTAACATACCCGGATTAAGGAAATTCATCTGAGCAAAAATATCAAAGGTATTGTTCTGCAGGGGAGTACCGCTCATGCACAACCGGTTTTTTGCTCTCAGTAAACCGGCAGCGCGTGTTACTTTACTGGCAGGATTTTTTATTGCCTGTGATTCGTCAAGTATTACATAATCGAATTCATTTTCCATCAGTAACTTGATGTCACTTCTAAGCGTGCCATAAGTAGTGATGATAACATTATGCTGCCTGATAAAATCTTTATTTCTTGTCCGGTCACCACCATGGTGTATGTGCCAGGTCAGGTCAGGAGTAAATTTCTTGATTTCATTTTCCCAGTTAAACATCAGTGTTGTAGGGCAAACTACCAACGCATTTAAAGTGCCGTGATGCGTTCTGTAGTATTGCAGGAAAGACAATGCCTGAACGGTTTTACCCAAACCCATATCATCGGCGAGGATACCACCCCATCTTACTTCACTTAAATAATTCAGCCATTGAAATCCAAATGACTGGTAAGGCCGCAGAATAGCCTGAAGTTTCGGCGGAGGTTCTACTTCCTTAATACTTTTGAAGCCACGTAGCCGGTCATATTTTTCCTCCAGCTTAATAAAGAGCTCTTCTTCATCACGGGTATCATACAACTCATCTATCACACTCATGTGATACTTTGAAAGCTTCAACTCATTAAGCTTTCCTTCACCCACTCTAAACAGTAGAGAATATTTTTTGATCCACTCCTCTGGCAAAATACCCAGTGTACCATCGTTTAACTGAACAAATTGCTGCTTGTTTCCTAAAGCGCGCTTTACTTCCAGAACACTTACATGCTGATCCCCGAAAAGGATGTCAACCTTTGCATCAAACCAGTCAGTATTACTGCTGATATGAATTTTCGTTTGAGGCTTTGCCGTATTGAAGCGGAAGTTTTTCAAGGCCTCAAAACCCAGCACGGGCACTTTCATTTCCTTCATCGCATCAACAAACAAAAAGAACCAGTTGTTACGCAATACTTCTGCACCTTTTAATACAAGATTATTAGATCCTTCCGGTTTGATAAAGTTAGAATGAAGCGCTTCAAGGTTGGAAATAAAATCCTGTTCAGTTTCTTTATTACGGTGAACTATCAGCACTTTTTCGCCATCGGCAATAACAATATCATCTTTATCACCAGCCTTTGTTTCAAAGCCTTTGTAAGAAAATATCGGTTGAAAAACCAGGTAGTCACCTTTTTCCTGGAGCATTAATTTCTTTTCTGGCTGCCCGTCTTTGATTTGAGTTATAAGCGTTTTATCAAATTCTATGAAGTACTTTTTAGTAAGTGGTAATATGTATGTCTTCAGCTGAGCCTGCCAATCTGATCTGGAAATAATCATCCTTCCTTTACCGATAAACGGCTCGATAACACTAACATCTTCAGCTTCTTTCCACAGATAAAGATTTTCCTGGAAAAAAAATAACAAGCTGCTTTGAAGCTGGTTATCGCTGATCTCCCATTCATGACCATTAATTTTCGCCCAGCAACTAATTTCGAAATCTTCTTCTTTTAAATGAATTTTAAAGTATGGACTGAGCGCTTCAGGAACGATACCAACGGTACGTAAATTTTCGGTCTTAAACGGCTTATGGCTATTAAGATAAAATACAAATGGATTACCTGAAACATCCAGAAATAATTTTTTTAATTTAGGATGCAGGTATTCTATCACAAGATTTTTGGTCTCTTCGGGTAACTCTTCTGTTTCGTTATTAATTATGTTTTCCCAAAAACCGCTGAAGGGAGAATTCCTGTTTAAATATTTTGTTACCTCTGTTTCCTGCATTCGCCTTAACGCGGGAATCAGCAATTTATCTTCTTCAACAAGGATATCCGTATTTACAAACTTCGATAGATCCAGTTTTTCTATTTTACCGATAAAATTTTTCTGTTCTTCATCACTCTCTCCCTGCACGGCTTCTACCAGGAAACCGGGGTACGAAGCAAGATTAAAATTAAACACTACCCCAAGCCGCTGTGAAGAGCCGATAATCAGGTTCTCATCCTGGTTATCTTCCGGCGGAATAGCCAACTCTACCGGTTTAGGCCGATTGACCGTCAAAGGATTTATTCGTTTTACAGAAACATCCAGCACCCGTAAAAAGGGTTTACCTTCTTTGTAACTAAATTCGAATTTACCTTTAAGATCGTCGCTTATTGTATAACCGTATGCCTCGAGTAACTTATTTTTTTCTTTATCCCAGTAGCGGATAGAATCAAAATAATGAGGCCCGAAAGAATTAAGCAACTGTAATATCACAATAACTTTTGGCAGGCATAAGGGATGAGAAGGGTCATCATAATCACAACTGGTATCAAAATTTCTTTCCTCGTTTTTGCGAATGACAACATTATAATTTTTACCGTCAAGTAATACAGAAGCTTTAACTACTTCGTCTTTTGCCAATTCAATTTTAGCCTTCTGAGTCCGCAGGTACATTTCAGCGTCGGTATAAGTTTGCTGGGAACAAAGGAGTTTAATAGTTTTAAGATCAATGTATTTCATTTTAACTACCGTGTGAAGCTGGTTGTACACGATAGCCTGTGATTTGAGTAAGTTCTTATCCAGTAATTCCTGTAATTGTATAAGGGCGGCGGCTTCATGACGGCAAATATCACTCAGGTTATAAGGGCAGGCACATCTTAATGATAATGTTTTAGGATCATTGAACTGATGTATATGAACTTTGTAATAAGTAGTGTAACTATCATCCTTGACCCGAAACGTAACAGAGCCTTGCAGTTCATCGAATTCAATGAGCTCAACATAACCCATGGCATGTATCTTTTTACCCCGACGGATTACTTCTTCAGTCCCAATAGTATAAACATATTTGATCAGATGCGGTAAAGCCATGTATTGTTTATTTGAGTTCCCTTCTGACTGTGGAAGTAAATTTTAAAGTGATATTACACGCCGGTCATTCAAAAGTGGACAATCTGCAAAAATAACGCAAAAATATGTAGCTACAGAAGTTAAAGACAGGTTTAATGCTAAATTAATTCTAACCGTTGCAGCTTCGTTTCATGCAATAATAATCACCGGAATTTTTTTAATTATATAAATGAACGGGAAGTAAGTACAGCGATATAGTTTATTTTGATAGTTTCAGTTGGAATACAATTTGCCTCTATAACTTTGATAGATATTATAGCTACGGATTATCTGAAAATCTTCTCAATATGATCAGCCTCCAGAATCTTTTATTTTTTTTATTGATCCTGTCTATTCCTACACTTGCGCAAAAAATAAAAAAAGAAGATAAAATTATGATCGGTAATCTGCAAACGCATGTAAGTTACCTGGCTGATGATAAACTGGAAGGCCGGCGGGCAGGAACAAACGGCGAGAAGTTGGCAATGGAATATATCAGAAGCCAATTTGTACTGAATGGATTGGAACCAAAAGGTGAAGGGAGCAGCTATTACCAGCCTTTCAATATTTGGGAGGGAAGAAACTTTGAGAAAAACAGCTACCTGCATATAAACGGTGAAGAAATAATTCCGGGGGATTTTTATCCATTGCCCTGTTCACCAAAAATTAATCTTGAGTCCTCTCCTTCGATTGCTTTAAAAGAAGCTGGTGTTCCGTGGTTCCTTGATATAAAAGAAGAACTCAACGCAGCCAAGAATGATCCTCATTTTAGTATGGTAGCATTGCTTATGGATAAAGCAGGAAACATGGCAAAGAAAGGCGCCACTGCCTTATTTGTTTACAATAGCGATGTCCGGGCAGAAGCCGATAAATACAATCCTAAACAAGTGATGGATACTTCGGCTATACCTATAATAATGATGTCTCATAAAATAGCGAAGAAATTTTTTGCTGATGAAACAGCCACGCTTGTTATAAATCTTAGAATTGTCTTTCAGGATAATATCAGAACCGGTCATAATGTTATCGGGTTTATAAATAATGATGCTCCCACAACAGTTTGCCTGGGCGCGCATCTCGATCATCTTGGATATGGCGAGGATGGTAACTCATTGTTATCAACAGGAGAACATCTTGTTCATAACGGGGCTGATGATAATGCAAGCGGAATAGCGGCGCTGATTGAAATGTCGAGGTTGTTGAAAAAATCAAAATATAGAAGCAATAATTATTTATTCGTCGCATTTTCAGGGGAAGAACTGGGCTTACTTGGATCTAAATACTTTACTGAACATCCAACCATTGATTTATCTACGACAAATTTTATGATAAACATGGATATGGTGGGTCGCTTGAATGAAAATAAAATTCTTACCATAGGAGGCTATGGCACATCGCCTCTGTGGTCACAGCTCTTCAACGGCATGGATAAAAACAAAAATATTATTGTCAGATTTGATAGTAGTGGTTCGGGACCCAGCGATCATACCTCATTTTACCGGAAGAACATACCAGTGTTATTTTTCTTTACAGGTGTACATAGTGATTACCATAAACCGACCGATGATGCAAATAAAATAAATTACACCGGTGAAAATTATATTGTTCAATACATTTATAAAATCATTGAAGCGGTCAATAAGCGAAGCAGGCTGCCTTTTACTCCAACCAGGGAACAGCAAACCGGAACGATGACGGCATTCTCTGTTACTATGGGTATCATGCCTGATTATTCGTTTAACGGCGGTGGCGTAAGAGTTGATGGAATAAGTGAAGGAAGGCCGGCACAAAAAGCAGGATTAGCAATAGGGGATATCATTGTTAAATTAGGAACGTATCCTGTTTCTTCCCTGGAAGATTATATGCAGGCATTAAATAGATTCAAAAAGGGGGATAAAACAAAAGTTACTGTCAAACGAGTGCAGGAAATGATCGAAGCAGATGTAATATTTTAATTTTTTTAAAGTTATAGTATTATTCAAAGAATTTAGAAAATGAAATTAAAACTGGATATAAATGAAATGTCTGAAGACTTTTTTGAAGCTACCCGACTGCTGGGCATTATAGCTCCTGTTAAGGACTATCAACTGTGTTGGTTTATCAACCAGTTGTTTCGTTTTAAGTTTCGCATGAACAATGAAATAGAAATTCAACTTACAAAAAAGCAAAGAATATATTTCTTTCCGGTTTATGAATATAACGAGCCAAACAGTTCCCTGGTTCACTACCTGTACAATAACCAGGATGATGGAGAATACCTGTTACCGGAATTTAAACACCTTGATTTTTTGTGGTTGCTAAAGGGCGACCTTGTCGGCAATGATAGGATCAATGATATGGTTAGTTCCATAAAAAATATTTATGCGGTTCAGCTTGTAACGGAGTTAACGAATGAAAAGATAAAGAATAAAGGACACCTGATATTTTAGGTCTGAAGTATGAGGTTGTGAGATAGAAGGTTGTTGGCAGCCATGGTTGTTCCTTAATTATAGTGCTATTTTAATGATCATTAATAATCATAATATGTGGAAAGAAGAAGACAATAAATTATACCGCAAATTTGAATTTAAGAATTTTTCTGAAGCGTTTGCTTTTATGACCAGAGTAGCGCTTGCTGCGGAAAAAATGGATCACCATCCGTTATGGACAAATGTTTATAATACTGTGGAGATCTGGCTTTCAACGCATGATGCCGGTGATACTGTTACTGAGAAAGATAAAAAACTCTCGAAGACAATTGACCGTATTTTATCATTATAATTGCTGCTATATGTCAATGATCGTTATGTAAATTACTCAGCCATAATAAATGATCGTTTGTAACAGATACCACGGCATGCTCTTTTGCGTTCATCCAACCGATATGTTGTGTAAAATCCTGTAGTCCATGCCGAATTAAAACATGCTTAACTTCATTGATGCCGGAACGCTCCACTGATATAAGTAACCCTCCACTTGTTTGAGGGTCGGCTAATATTGCCCGTTCATGAGCGCTATCGGTGTTCCACATAAAAGAAATCTTGTTACCATAACTTTCCCAGTTACGACCGGTACCGCCAGGTACAGCATTTTGTTTGATATAATAAGACAGTTCTTTAGTTATCAATGGAAGTTTATCGAAGTTAATAGTTGCGCTTAATCCGCTTCCCTCCGCCATTTCAATTAAATGACCCAGCAACCCAAAGCCGGTTACATCTGTCATGGCATGCACGCTCTTTATCGCTCCTAAATTTTCCCCTACTTTGTTAAGTTGCATCATCTGCTTTGCAGCGATACCGATATCATTGTGCTTCAGTAATCCCTTCTTTTCAGCGGTTGTTAATATACCAACTCCTAAAGGTTTTGTCAGCAACAAAATGTCACCTTCCCTGGACATATTATTTTGTTTGATATTTGCGATGTTGATAATACCATTAACCGCCAGGCCAAAGATCGGTTCCGGGGAATCAATGCTATGTCCGCCTGCCAGGGGAATACCAGCTTCCAGGCAAATGCTCCTGGCACCTTCTATTACCCTGTTTGCAATTTCAGCGGATAATGTATTCACCGGCCAGCCAAGTATAGCTATAGCCAATACAGGCTTCCCCCCCATCGCATATATATCACTGATAGCGTTAGCGGAAGCTATTCGTCCGAAATCAAATGGATCATCAACAATGGGCATGAAAAAATCGGTTGTAGCGATAAGGGCGGTGCCGTTACCCAAATTATATACAGCAGCATCGTCCTTGCTATGATTGCCTACAAGTAGTCTGTCATTGTCCGGCTGTGTAACATTATTCTGCAGGATCTTATCAAGAATGGCTGGTGAAATTTTACAACCACAGCCGGCGCCATGTGAATACTTTGTAAGTTTTATGAGCTCTTCATTCATAGTTAACTGTTTATATTTTCCGGTTCTGTATTTAATGAGCGAAGTAATAAACCGGCATTCCGTCTTGCATCAACATCTTCGCATGAAACAGTATTTCGTACCGGGTTATATTTGTTCCTGTTGGTCAGACTTTTGCGGTAACATTTATCATAGTATCTAAGCAATATCCTGAAGCCATCCAGGAGATTACCTTCTTCAATAAATTTTATTGTCATCTTTGTTTCAAGTCCGCCAAGTCTTTTTTGAATGCGGCAAGTCGCATCTGTTAATTTTACTTTCTCAAACTTACCATATTCCATTTCAATTTTTAATAGTCGTGCTTCAAAAGGGATATCAATAAAGTAAACAGGTGACTGCTGCATCTGTTTCCATAATTCCGGTGGAATACTTACTAAACCGATTCTTTGGCTTTCATCTTCTATCCAGAAAAAGCCGTTGCCATTGTTTCTTAATTTAAGAGCCAGTATATTTTCAAACATTTCCTGGGATGGTTGAGGCAATTGATCAATGGCGCCAAATGCCGACCCTTTGTGATGTGCAATGTTTTCCAGGTCGATGGTTGATTCATTCAACTTTGATAATTCATCAAGCAGATTTGTTTTGCCTGATCCAGTTGAACCGGAGATAATTTTAAATTGTAAAGGTTCAGAAAATGTATCCAGCACAAAATTCCTGAATTTTTTATAACCTCCGTTCAACAGGCAGACTTTGAATCCATATAAGTCTAAAAGCCACGCTATTGCTTCACTCCTCATACCACCTCTCCAGCAGTGAATAAGTATCACGTCAGACGGATTTTTACTATTTAATTTTTCCACTTCTTCTACCATTCTGCGCATCTTCACGCCATAAAAATCCAACCCTATTTTTATAGCCCGCTCACGACCTTGTTGTTTATAAGCGGTACCAACGATCTTTCTTTCTTCATCCGTAAATAAGGCAAGGTTATATGCGCCAGGGAAATGACCATGGTTAAATTCCGAACTGCTTCTTACATCTAAAACCCGGTTAGTTTTTGCCAGCCCGATAAATTCTTCAATACTTATTTTTTTTATAGCCATTTAAAACTGTGTTAAACGAGCGCAAATTACCTTAAAGCCGCATCATAATTATGTATCTTGAAATTTTTTAAACCTGCTATTATGAAAAAGATATTTCTCTTTAGCGTGGGCATAGTAATGGCGCTTAGTGCTTGTAACAACAAGGGTGATCAACAGGCAGATAAAACAATCAGTGTTGAAGATTCTTTAATCGCAGACAAACAGAACGATTCGCTCTCTGCAAAAAACTTAGCATTAATAAATGAGACCGGCTTTTCGAAATTTGCGCAAAGGTCGACACCTCAATTAAATTGGAGCAAATTTAAGGTCACTAAATTCTGGCAGGAAGATTTTCAAAATAAAACCGCCTTTCTACCTGAAAATAATTACTACGAATCTTATGGTCAATTTCTAAAGTATTCGCCTGACAGTTCCAAATTTATAGACCTTGACAGTTATAATATAGCTATAAAAAAAAATAAGAGCGGTGTCTTAACGGGTGATTCTCAGGAACCCGAAACTGCAGTAAGTCTGGTAGATTTAGGTAAGAAAGAAAAAATGCAATTAATTTTCCTGGGTCCGGGAAATTCCATAGAAGATGCAGCATGGATAGATAATAACAGCCTTGTCCTGATAGGATATCTTGAGAATGATGCTGCCACCGGAACCAATGCTGCAATCTGGCAGTATAATCTTTCTACGAAAAATGTTAAGCTCTATGAATTATCCGATGAAGAGGTGTTAAAAAAATTAAGGAATTATTCTCAAAGAGTAAGACTAAAAAATGTAATTATCAGGTAGATTAACGGTATAGCTTAGACGCTTACAAAACATAGTCGTGAATAATTAATTATATTCTGTATTATAATTATAGTTAACCATCAACCACTACGTTTATGCTACCTGTTCATGCTTGCCAGGAATTCTTCATTATCCCGTGTTCCCCTCATTCGTTTTAACAATTCGTTCATTGCTTCTTCTGCATTCATATCACTTAAAAATACACGCAGCAAATTCATCCGTTGCAGTACTTCTTTATCAAGTAATAAATCATCACGACGTGTGGAGGAAGCTACCAGGTCAATGGAAGGGAAAACGCGCCTGTTAGATAGTCTTCTGTCTAATTGCAATTCCATATTGCCGGTTCCTTTAAATTCTTCAAAGATTACTTCATCCATTTTTGATCCGGTATCAATCAGTGCGGTTGCGAGGATTGTAAGAGAACCACCGTTTTCTATTTTACGGGCCGCTCCAAAAAACTGTTTAGGCTTTTGCATCGCATTAGCTTCCACACCACCTGATAAAACCTTGCCACTCGCCGGCGCCACCGTGTTATGCGCTCGCGCCAGCCTTGTGATAGAATCTAATAGTATTACCACGTCATGTCCGCATTCCACCAATCGTTTTGCTTTTTGCAATGCCATCGTTGAAACCTTAACATGTTTCTCGGCAGGTTCATCAAAGGTAGAAGCGATAACTTCCGCTCTGACACTTCTTTCCATATCTGTTACTTCTTCCGGGCGTTCATCAACAAGTACAATCATTAAATAACATTCCGGATGGTTTTCAGCAATAGCATTTGCAACTGCTTTTAATAACATTGTTTTACCGGTCTTGGGTTGGGAAACTATTAACCCGCGCTGGCCTTTACCTATTGGAGTAAAGAGATCCATGATACGGGTACTAAAATTTGTAGGAGATGTAAAGAGATTCAATTTTTGAAAAGGAAACAGGGGTGTAAGGTAATCGAACGGCACGCGGTCACGAACCTCTTCAGGCCCTTTACCATTAATTGTTTCCACTTTTAATAATGCGAAATATTTTTCTCCTTCTTTTGGCGGACGAACTGACCCGTGAACTGTATCGCCTGTCTTTAATCCAAACAACTTTATCTGAGATGGGGAAACATAAACATCATCAGGGGAGGACAGATAATTATAATCACTGCTCCGTAAAAAGCCGTACCCGTCAGGCATCATTTCAAGAACACCTTCCGCCTGAATGATACCATCAAATTCTATATTGAAAAAATCGTTGCGACGTTGCTGAGGATAACCTTTATTAATTACTGCATCAGAAATCTGCTGGGTACCCTGGTAGTTATCATTTTCACTATCCACATTATCCCCGTTCTCATCCCCGCCTTCTTCGTTACTATTGTCATTCTCGTTCTCGTTCCCACGGTCCTGCTGATTACGATTTCCCAGATCGTTCTCATTATCATTCCTGTCATCACTGTCTCTGTCATCGTCATCCCTATCGTCATCCTGTTGCTCTTCACGTAAGTTACGCACTTCCACCTTATTAATGTTTCCTTTGTTGTTGCCTTGTTCGGCAACTTCTTCTTCTAACTTTTTCTTGACAGTTCTTTTAGGGAGGTGCTTGTCTTCCTTTTTTGGGATATTTTTTTTCAGTTCAGGCTTTTGTAGTTTTTCAACCTCGTTATTTTCAGTAACCACTTCCTGAGGAACTCCTGCCGCAGTAGGTTTTAATATTCTCTTACGCTTGCGTTTTTCGTCTTCGCCATTTTTGACGGTAGCGGGTGAACTTGCCTGACCAGCAATAATTTTAGTGATGAGGTCTTTTTTGTCCAGCTTCTTTGCATTGGGAATTGTTAGCTGCTCGGCAATATCAAGCAACTCAGGAACGATCATATCGTTCAATTGTAAAGTATCGTACATAAAAACACTTGAAATGAGTAAATCAAAAACCGATCTTAGTTTGTGAAAAAATGAACTGAAATTTTGTTGAGGAACTTAAAATGGACTGATAAGCTAAGAGAGAAATGAACCAATCAGTTTAATTTCCATTGCAATATTACCACAAATTTATAAAAAGCAAAAATTTTTTGCATTGGAACGTATTCATAAATCCAAATATTGTATACTGCTTAGCCGTAGAATAAATAATATCAGACGTTAAAACTGTTGTAGATCTTATAAATTAATGAGCGCCTAATAAAACTACTCTTTATATCATTAACTATCAATTGTCGCATACTGCCTTGCTGTTGCCTGTAATAAAATTGCACGGATGATTTAAAATAAAAAAGATTTTTGTTTAGTAATGTTTGAATGTCGTTTAGCAAGCAATGGCTGATTTTAAATGTTATCCTGAATAAAAAACAATGATTAAAGTTTGTGCGTTAATTCTTTACCATTCTCAAAATCGGAAATATTTTGTAAAGTGATGGTGGCAATTTGTGTAAGCGCTTCTTTTGTAAAAAATCCCTGGTGTGCAGTTATAAGCACATTTGGAAAGCCGATAAGCCTCATAATAATATCATCCTGAATTACTTTTCCTGAAAGGTCATTGAAGAATAATTTTTCTTCCTGTTCATAAACATCAATCCCAAGATAAGCAAGCTGCCCACTTTTCAATGCGCCAATTGCGGCTTTGGCATCCACCAGAGCACCACGGCTGGTGTTAATAAGCATTGCCCCCTTCTTCATCATCGCGATGGTATCATTATTGATGAGGTAATGTGATAACTCAGTGAGCGGACAATGGAGAGAAATAATATCTGAAAGAGCAAGTACATCCATCAATGGCAAATAATTTACTCCCTTCGCTTCCAGTTGTTTGCTGGCTACGATATCAAATGCAAGCACCGTGCAGCCAAAACCAATCATTATTTCGCTAAACGCCTGGCCGATTTTTCCTGTACCAATTACGCCTACTGTTTTTCCAAAGAGGTCGAAGCCGGTAAAGGTTTCTATTGAGAAATTACCTTCCCGTATCCTGTTGTAAGCTTTATGTGTTTTGCGGTTAAGTGTAAGAATCAGTGCTACAGCATGCTCGGCCACAGCATGGGGCGAGTAGGCAGGCACGCGCAGCACAGTAATTTTATATTTATGCGCAGCATTAAGGTCAACGTTATTAAAACCCGCACACCTCAGAGTGACCAGTTTTATTTCCATTTCGTATAACTGGTGAAGTACTTTTTCATTCAATATATCATTTACAAAAACGCAGATGGCATCACAACCCATTGCAAGACTTGCTGTTTGTTCATTCAATGCAATTTCCCAATAGATGATCTGGTTGTCTTTGTTCAGCGGATTAAAAAATTCTTTGTCGTATGATTTAGCGGAGAAGAACGCGATTTTCATAAAGGTTATGTTTTGAATTATATTGATAGAAACCTAAAAATAACTAAAGTATATTTTAAAACGATCATAGTAATTTGAATCATTAAGGATGCACGACAGTTGGTAAGTACCTAAACCTTATTTCTGTAACAACATTAAAATACTATTGTACATTGTTAGATAGTCAATCCGGCACCTGTATTTGTAAAGAAGTTAAAGCGACTTAATTTTAAATTTTACTTTTAACCAATCTTTGCCAGGTTATTCTTATAGCTAAGAGCTTCTTACGTGATAATAGAATCGGCCTCGCACTTAGGATATAAATTACTTCTCAATCCAACATTCTGCGGTTTATATTTGCAACCCACATAAAAAATGAAACCA
>Ga0123337_10001339_pt1 | contig 32236 bp, 42 predicted proteins | sample frozenSSSSmetaG_FD_89792 | JGI IMG/M metagenome (GOLD analysis project Ga0123337, IMG submission 89792) | Glacier valley bacterial and archeal communities from Borup Fiord, Nunavut, Canada, to study Microbial Dark Matter (Phase II) -... | ecosystem: Environmental > Aquatic > Freshwater > Ice >...
CCGTTTTGCGCTATCAGTCTGGTGCGATGTGGGTGGTTCGCAATGCGTAGTGTTGCGTGGTTTTTTGTGTTGGGGGTGGGGGGGGGGGGGGGGGGGGGGGGGGACGCACCGGAAGACCTGCGCGTAGAGCCGCGCCCAGTCCGAGATGCTGCCCATGAGGCAGCGCAGGTGCACGAAGTCGAAGCTGTCGGAGGCGTAGGTCCATTCCAGCTGCGCGTCGTCGAGCTCGAATTTCAGGTTTGGAGGGACGAAGAGGGGTTGGATGGGGGAGAGGTCGGTCCCGATGACTGCGGCGGAGGGATAGGCGTCGGCGAAGTCGCTGGAGGGGACGAGATCAGCATGTCGAAGTCACGGCAGAGCTCCAGGGGGAGGATATGAGAGGGGCGCATAGCGCATACATTGCCCAGATTCCGGTGCCGGTGCCGACATCGAGCACTCTTTGGGAATTGGGAGAGATGGGCGCGAGGAAGAGCTTGCCGTCGAGCAGCAGGGTCAACATGTGGTGGCTGTGAGGGGTCAGCTACATGGAGACTTGCAGAGTGATACGGTCGCGGGACTGGCCTGACCCGATGTCGAGCTGCTCGTTCTGCTTGTCGTCATTCGGGCCCCTTGAAAGCACGCATCAGAAGACGAAGCCGGTCAGAGAGGCCATGGAGGACACACCAATACTCCGTCGTGTGGAAGTTCTGGAACGTCCGACCGTGCAGTTCACGGTACTCGAGGATGCTGGCCGTCACCGACGTGGTTGAACTCGTCCTGAGGCTCTTGGTCAGTTTGGCATTTCGCGAGCAGAGCTGCAGAGGGCTCCTGAGGGCTGGCTTACGGATCATCGCCGTATGTAGAATCAAATTCCTCTTGGTCCTCATCATCCTGAATCTAATGCCAAACATTAGCCTTCTCCTCTCCTCTCCTCTCCTCTATCTACGTTACGATCACGTTCTGAGAGGTTGGCTTACATGAGGACTCGCGGCTTCTCCCTCAGCACACATGGCAATGGCAGATGACGACGCCGATGATGCCGACGATGACGATGACGATGACGATGACGATGACTAAGACGACTAAGACGACTCGAGAATCACAACGTCTCTTAATCAAGAATGAAGGACTAGTTTAGACTTAATATTATCGAGCAGGTCGATTTACGATTTACATACTTCGTACGTTGAGAACGGGCTTCACAATGAATGGATTATAGTGGTGGTGGGCTTATCGCTTTATTCATATCTGTGCGCATGTACTGTACGCATGTGTAAATTGGATGGACAATAAATAGACAGAAGCACAGCCGACATCTTCCATTCTTCAGCAAAGACTCGCTTGACAATCTCGGTCCTCCTGCTCTTCCCCGCCAAGAACCATCCATGCGGGACGAGCATGGGCATATCCAGGATATCCAGGATATCCAGGAGAGCATGCTCCTCTCCTGCATGCAACGGTGCTTCCGCTCCGCCCGCGAAGTGAGACACCAGGATTCTCTGCATTCTCTCCCACATTCTCCCCCCGATCATCACCGAAAGTGCCGACTCCTTCTCGTATTTACTGTATGTACATACATATGTATGTAGATATGTGTCCGTCGGTATGTACTCTACATATACTCTACATATACTCTACATATATGTACCTAGTGCTGCTCCTTGTCTCTCCTTCGCTTTTTGCTTTCCCTTGATGCATCCAGACCATGTCTAACAGGCTAATCCTGCGGCCTTGCTCTTCATATCCGCACCCTCAGAGCCTTTTTCTTGCGCTTCTCCACTTGTCTGCGTTGCGTTGCGTGGGTATCCATAAGTCTTGTTGATGCGGAAAGAGTAGAGCAGACTTCTTGCGCGGTGGCAGGTAGGGCCGTAGTACGATTGCCCCTTGCATCTTCGAACATGTTTATCTGTTGCGGGATCTCGAGATTCCCCCTTCACGAGAAACATTCTCCTCCTCTCGCTCTCCAACGCCTATTGTTCAGGTAGGGTCTACGCCATGGCTGTTTCTCAGGTACCTCTGGGCCTCTTCTACATCTTCCTCTACATCGTCCTTCCCGTCTTCATCGCCTTCCTTGCGCAGAAGGTGTTCTACAACCTCTACCGCCATCCTCTTGCCCACATCCCCGGTCCCAAGCTCGCCGGGGCAACGTACCTCTATCAGACATACTTCTCCCTTGTTGGCGGGAGCCTCTACTACATCCAGATCGCGAAGCTGCACGAGAAATATGGCAAGTTCAGTTTGATTCCAGATCTCGGTCTTGATCGATGCGGCCCCAGCTCATGCTCATCCGCACAGGTCCCGTCGTGCGAATCACCCCTGACGAGGTCCATCTCAGCGACCCCGACAACTACGAGGTCATCAACTGCGTCGGCACCAAGTATGCCAAGTCGTCCGCCTTCTACGACGCATTCGGCATCGCTTACTCCACCTTCAGCACGGGGCCCAACAGCATCCATCGCATCCGTCGCGGCATGCTGAGCCCGTTCTTCTCGCGCCAAATGGTCATCGAGCTCGAATCCATTGTACAATCCAAGGCCGCCAAGCTCGTCAATCTAATCAAAGCCAGCGTCCCCAACAACCAGGCCGTGGATCTGCATCATGCCTTCCGCGCCATCTCGGTCGATGTGGTCACGGACTACGCATTCGGGCAGAGCTACGATCTGTTGGACAGGCGTGATCTGGGCCTCGAGTTCTTCGCCATGGTGCAGGGCATTGGCCCGACAATGTGGATCTTCCAGCAGTGGCCTGCGCTGCAGAAGTTCGCTCTTGCGCTGCCTCCGGCGCTGGCGAAGGCGATGAGCAAGCCGCTGAAGCAGGTCTTGAATCTCCAAGAGGTATGAGCTGCTGCTCTATTCCTCGATTCTCTGCAGCATTGACATGCCATGTTTAGCACTGCCGCAACCAGGTCATCGCCATCAAGACCGAAATGGACGCGGGGCGCAAGGGAGAGAAGCCGTCGATTTTCGAAGTCCTCCTGACACCAGGCGGCGAAGAGTATGTGATTCCAACGCCAGATCAGATCAAGGATGAAGCATACAGTATCCTCGCGGCCGCCGCTGACACCACGGGCAACGCGATGACGGTGGCTGCTTACCACGTGGTGTCGAATCCCGAGTTGTACACGAAGCTCAGGGCCGAGCTGGTGGCGGCATTCCCCGATCCCAATGCCCCCCTGGAATTCCAAAAGCTCGAAAAGCTGCCCTATCTGGTATGTTTCCACGTCCTGCATGTATGTCACGTTGCTGACGACTTCCCAGACGGGTGTTCTGAAAGAGGGCCTCAGGTAGGTCTTCCTGGCGCTCCGGTTTTGGCATTGAACTCACTCACATGAAAGACTCTCCTTCGGCGTTCCCGGGAGACTGCCGCGTGTTGTCCCGGCACCCGGTGCGACATTCAACGGCTACACCGTGCCCGCTGGCGTCCGTCGCCCTTCCTTCCGATCCAGGCAAGAACACAGCTAACCATTTCCCCAGTCCATCGTCTCCATGTCCTCATGGGTCCTCCACCAAAACGAGCTCTACTTCCCCAACGCCTCCAAATTCGATCCCGAGCGCTGGCTAGACCTGAACGAAGCGCGGCGCCTCGACAAGGCATTTGTGCCGTTCGGCAAGGGGACTAGGGGATGTGTGGGCATCAAGTAAGATTCATTCCTGTTTCCCCAGTGAGTCCACAAGTCGATGGATTCTAACGAACGTGGCAGCCTTGCGCACTGCGAGCTCTACGTCACGCTCGGGACGCTGTTTCGGCGCTTTGGGGATCTGAGGGGGAACGAGTTGACGGAGCAGGATCTGGTGTATCATGACTACTTCTCCTCGTACCATCCGATCGAGGCGACGAAGTTCCATGTTAGCGTGGGTGGGCAGTGATCAAGTGGACATTGGGCGCTGCGAAGTCCTCGCAGACGCCCCGGAGAGGCATGATTGATGACTGATGAATGAATGGGAAAGATGCGTTGATTTTACCAGAGCAACTGCAGCTTGGTCTGGGAGCTTTCCTTTGCTTTGCTATCCATCGCAGCCAAGACAGCGCAGCGGCCGAGCATGCAATCTGGGAAAGCGGCAGTATGTTGACACTGGGCGGTGCGGAACGAGGAAGTAGACAGGCTGTTCGAATGCACTGTTGCCTGCGGCTAGCTGATGCAGACGCTGTGCCTGCCATATGGTGTCTTCCCATGCTTGAGTGTCTCGCAAGGGAGGGAGTCTTGCCATAACCACGGAAACAACTAATATCAAGAGTCGATTGTTGGAATGAGCAAAGGCGCCTTAATCCCCCCGCTTCTTCCCCTCCTTTTCCCCTCCCCATCCTCCCATCTGCTCCTCCCCAGCGTAGCGAAAAGAAAAAATCGACAAAGAGGAGGGAGGAATTCGAACTTGCCGTGAGTCATTCGTACGTGCTTCAAGAGTCTTATGCTAGCTCAGTGCCCCTCGTAGACGCTGCGCCGCAACGCGAGGAACCTTCCTTCCTCGGGGAGAGATTTGCGTCCTCGAAGGAGGGCAGAAATCGCACGCACAAGTAGAGTGAGTAGACTGACGCACGTGCACGTGCTGACGAAACACTCACTCACTGCCAGCAACTGGGCAATCACGCGTTGCAGCGAAAAATCCCCCACGTCCTCACTGCTCACTAGGATCACAAGTCTCAACGAAAAACACCCTCACAATTATGGCCACAGCAAAAACTTCATTCAACGGCCCCACTACCCTCCCTAGAAAATCCACCGTATCGTCGCCCTCGCCTTCCCCTTCCACCCCACCGCCGCATCGCGATCGAGCTCCCCCTCCTCCGGCAGATAGACGTCCGTCTCGAGATCCATCTCCTCAGCGCTCACCCACCTCGTGCGCTTGACCACCTTCCACACCCCGAACATCAGCAGCATGATCGGCAGCTCGATGTAGTAGCTCACGAAGTCGACCCCCGAGAAGACCGGGCTGAAGCAGCTCCAGCCCTGCACCAGCACCAAGAAACTGCAGCCGAGCACCACGGCCCACGGGCCGTAGGGATACGTGAAGTTGCGGAAGGTGAGCAGGTGCGTCTTGTTCTGCGCCTTGAGGCCCGCGCGGAACCGCAGCGACGCGATCCCGATCGCGATCCACGACAGCTGGTTCGAGACACCGACGATGTTCTGGAGCCAGCTCCACAGCTGTCCCGCGCCGATGAAGGAGGCGCCGAAGCAGATGCCCGAGATGGCGGAGGTGGCCAGGACGGCGATCCACGGGACGCGGTTGCGGTTCAGATTGCCGAAGAAGGAGGGAGCGTGGCCGTTGACGGCGAGCGTGTAGAGCAGGCGCGTGCCGGCGAAGAGGGCATGGTTGCCGGCGGAGATCACAGAGGTCATGATCATGGCGTTGATGAAGGAGCCGGCGACCTTTGCGCCGGCCATTTGGAAGACGAGGGTGAAGGGTGAGGTGGTGGAGGATTTGGTCTTGAGGCCCGGGGTATTGTAGGGGACGTTGAGGCCGATGAGGAGGATGGAGAGGATGTAGAAGAGGAGGATGCGCCAGAAGACGTTTTTGATGACGCGGGGGATGTTCTTGTGTGGGGAGGCCGTCTCGCCGGCTGTGATGGCTATGGATTCGGTGCCGCCGTCTGGATGGAGTGTTAGAGGATTTAATGGAGGAAGTGGGGACGCGAAGGATGGGAATCAGAAATCTGGGAGGATGGGAAGGGAGACGTACAGGCAAAGGATGCAGTGACGAATACAGATGCAAATCCACCGATACCACCCACGAAAGGAGCACCCGGAATCCGCCAGTTCTCGCCGCCGATGTAGTGGTGCTCTGTGTTTCCACCTGCGTTTACAGCAATACCAAGAAAGATGAAAATCTGTAAAAATCAGTATCAATCATCAATCGTAGAAATTTGCTGTCTGCCAACCCTCTCAGACAGAAATGGTTAGGAGAGATCGGGAAAACTTACAACAATCGTGACAACTTTCAGCAAGCTAAGCCAATACTCCAACTATTCCTAATATCAGCATGGAACCATCATTTGGACATCTGGAACCCTCACCTCGCCATACGCTCTAACAGTAACAATATTCGCCAGCACAAGCACAGCCCAGAAAATCAGGCTCAACCCCCAGCCCGGCATTGCAGTGTCCCAGTAACTCAACACCAGCTATTTCTCATCAGCTTCCATCCTTCATCCCGTCGAAACTCCTCTTAGTCCCCAAATCCCAAATCCTCAAATCCCCACCTCTCATCTCCCTCTCCTATTCGGCCCCAAACCACAACAATCAGGGTTTAAATCGAAAAACAACTCACCTGAACCGCCACCAAATCGGCCGCCGTACTCACAGCATCATTAAACCAATAATTCCACGTCAACGCAAACCCAAACGCATCATCGACAAAGCGACCCGCAAACGTGCAGAAACTCCCCGCGACCGGGATAAACGCCGCCATCTCCCCCAGCGACAGCATCGTCAGGAACACAATGGCGCCCACGATCGCATACGCGATGAGCATGCTCGCCGGGCCGCCCGTCGCCAGACTCTTGCCGGTGCCCAGGAACAGGCCCGTCCCGATCGTGCCGCCGATCGCGATCATCTGCACCTGCCGCGCCGACAGCTTGCGCGAGAGCTTGTCGGCCTTGATCTTCTCGTGCTGCCCGGCGACGGGGGCGAGGCCCGCGTCGAGGCCGGACTTCTCGATGTCCGCGACATCTTTGTCGGCGTCGTTGCCGATGTCGCTGCTGGACGAGGCGTTGGGGAGGATCGCCACGGAGGAGGGCGGTTGCGCCATCACGTGCGAGGGCAGGGGGTGGCCGCGGGGCGGGGAGGGTCGTGGTTGGTACAGGCGATGACGAGGGGGGTTGACGGTGCGGGGATAGGGTTTATAGTGGAAGTGTTGTGGGTGGATGCGGGCTCCGCGAGACGAGACGCGACGGAGAAGGTGTTGACAACAAGAGAAAGAGAGATATATGAGAGAAAGGCGAGAGAAACGGAGAGGTTAAAAATGAGAGAATGAGAGAATGGGAAAGTTGAAAATTTGAAGGAAGAGAGAAAGCACGGCCATACTCCTATGTATGCACCTTCCCCATCGAGCACCTCACCTCCAAGAACCATAATATCACGATTCACCCTCAGTCCTCAGCCTCCTCTCCTCCAATGCTCGTCCCTGATACGGCAACGGCGCGCATGGTGCGGATTGCGTGCTCGCAATAACATCAACACCGTCGATGTGCCTGTCAAACTCTGTCAAGACTACTCGAGAGGGCATGCTGGGTATGCTGTCATTCCTTACCTAACATTATGATCCAGGACTCCAGGAAGATCGTTGATCCGCCCAAGCAATGCCAATCCACGGTCACCCCGTTACGCCGTCGCTGGTAGGCCGCACTTGGCACTTCATCGGCAAGGCTTGTTTCAAGGATGCGATGGCAAATCTCGAAGGATTGTCACGAAGCGGAGACGAGGCTGATGATAATGGGGCAACGTTGCAGCACATACACAGACCACAGTGGATGTTGGCACCAGAGTCGGAAGGCGCTAAGACTTTGGTGACAAGGTGACAAGGTGAAGGTGTCAAGGTGTCAAGGTCTGTTTGTTATATGGTGTTAGCATCACCTGTTCATAATATGTACATATTCCTTATTCACCACCGCTGCAAGTAGGTAAGCAAAAGTAAAGAGAGAATGCGAATCGCAGAGATCTCTGCGTGCTCCTCTCGTTAGGGTAAGAAATCTCGGCCACTCACTAAGTGTTAGATTGCTATGGCGAGCGACTTGGCACACTCATGGTCATCAAAGCAGCCCCCGCCATGCCATTGCCCCGCCATGTTTCAAAAGCGCAAAACCGACTGTAAATACTCAATACTCATATCTGCCCACACTAAGACCCTAACGATGTCCAGACCGCCAAAAACCATGAACGTAAACAGCCAGACTCCGAACAATAATGCTCCTCGCCAATACATTCTATACAGGCCGCAAGCATCATCATCACCATCGCAACACCACCCGTCCGGATACCATCACACCAACAATTCCCTCCAGCCCCACCCCCAGTCCATGCCCTTCAAGCCCGCAAAAACAATCAATCGATCATTACATTCATCCCCCCATCACAAAAATCCCTTGCTCAAGCTCGTCTGTCTGCTCTGGCTCCCCTTCCTCTTGGACATAACGATGCCATCCTCAGCCCCAAGCACGCTCGAGTTCTCATCCCCCCACTCGCCACTCGTCCCCCTCCCTCTCGACCACTGCCCACTCCTCCGTATCGTCCCCCCCGAAATCGTCGCCCCCTTCTCCATCCTCAGCGCCTTCCACGCCCCCAGCTCCCTCTCCAGTCGCAGCGCCTTCTCCTTCTCCTCCCTCAGCTCCCTCTCGGCGCGCCGCGCCTGCAGCTGGTTACTGCTGTCGCTCGCCTGCAGCTCGTCGATCGCCTTCAGCAGCTTCTCGATCTTGTCCCTGCTGCGCCCGATGTCGTCTTCCAGCGCCGCGTTCGCCTTCTCGCGGCGCTCGATCTGCTGCTGCAGGTCTTTGACGGTGCGGTCGACGTTGCGCACGTCGCGTTGAGACTTCGAGCGCTCCGACTCTTGCGCTTCCAGTTGCGCCTCGAGCTGTGGCGTGTTAGCTATGATTGGTTCCATTTTCGTGGGTTTGGGGGAGGGTTTGTGGGCTTACCTCTTGCACTCGTCCGTGCAGGAATCGCACGTCCTGGCTGGCGCTGGAGTACCCCTTCGTCTCCAGATCCACCAGACGGACCTGCAGATCTTTCAGGGACTTCTCAAGCGCAGCTTTCTCCTTGTGAAGCTGCACTGTCGTCTCACGCTCAGCAACAATGTCCTTCTGCATCTCAGATGATAGCGCTTCGGCACGACGCATCTTCTCCACTGCCGCTGCAGCAATATCTTCCTGCTGTGCGAGATTGGACTTCAAGTCGAGAAGCTCCTTGTCTAGACCGGCGGCATTGCGCAGTGAAGGACTGTCGCCACGAACAAGACCCTCGAAGCCATTCTTAGCTTCCTCCAGGCGAGCTTCGAGACCACGTTTCTCGCGCTGCAATGCATCCCGCTCCGAGGTCACATCATCGACCGATGTTCTCAGACTGCGGACCTGAGAGAGTAGAGATACAATTTTGCCTTGAGCGTCATTGTGCGCATTGGCAGCTTCGTCTCTGGAAGATACCAAATCCGCAAGCGTAACCTCGAGACGAGCCTTCTCTTTCGACCAGGTGGAACTATTGAGCACTTCATCATCCCACTTAGATCTCAGATCATCGAGCTCTTCTCGAAGTCTCGTGTTCTCGCCCTGTTTGAACAGCTTCTCTTCACGAGCAATATCCAGCTCATTCGTCAAGGTGGCAAATTCAGCTTGATACTTCTTGCGAGTCTGCTCCATGCTGGTCTCCTTGTCCTCAATGTCCATAGCCCTTTGACTACGGTAGTCCTCAAGCTCATGCTGTAGGCGTTTTCTAGCTTGGATAGCACCTTCGAGATCAGCCGAAATATCTTCCGATCTCTCTTCGTAGCTCTGATTTTGTCGCTGGAGATCTTCAATGGTACCTTCCATTTCCTTCCTCTCGGACATGATTGTTGCACAAGTCTCCTCGGCCTCTCTTGCTTGCGATCTTGCGAATTGCTCGGCTCTAGAAGCCTTGAGAACAGCAATTTCGGCTTGCTCGAGTTTATTGAAATACTCATCCGCCCGAGTCTTGTAGAGGGAAAGGCTAGAACTGACATCGGCCAACTTGGAAGACTCCGCGTCGAATCTAATCTGAAGGTCGGCGAACTCTTGCAGTAATTGATTCCGACTTGCAACGTCTTGGTCTCTGGCTCGAGTCATCTCCTCAAGGTCGGATTTGGCGTCTCTGAGCTCAACTTCCAAAGTCGCCCTGACGTGCTTCAGTCCCTCAAAATGCTCTTTGACATCGGTAAGTTCGGCCACGGCATCATCGTTAAAATGAACAAGCGATCTTCTCGCATCCTCTTGGTTGCTAATCAGTTCGTAGAGCTCTTCGTGAGACCTCGTCTGTACGTCCCTGAGAGAGAGAGCACCTGACTGGACACTTCTCTCCAATTGTGAGACCTTCTTCGCAGAATCATCGAGCATGTCGTGCAGTCTGATATTTGCCCTTTCAAGTTTCTGTACTCGTCTTAGAGAAGGGCTGTCATCCGGCCAGAGCTCGCGCACAGGAGTGGAACGATCAAGCTGGCTCTGCAGGTGACGATTTTGCATTTGAGTCATTTGAAGCTGGTTTTGGACCTCTTCTAGCTCAGCCTTCAGGTCCATGCGATTGTTGAAACTCAACACATCAGCTGTCCTATCAGAACGGCCAGAATCTAAGGCGGCATCATTCTCATTATTTCCAAATCTTCGTGTTGGTGTGGAGACGTTTGACTGAACTCTCCCATTTGCCTTGGCACGCATATGGGTCGGTGATTGGAAAGGCGCTTGGTTTGGATGGATCTCTTCCAGGGTGGCGCGTGGCCTCTCCACTGATTCTATATCAGTTTCGTACTTCTTCCGCAACTCTGAGAGCTGAGCTTCAGCATTAGAGCGGCCAGCAGACTGCACTCGAAGATTTTGTTGCAGCTCTTGCACTTTGCGAACGAGGTCGTATTTCTCCAAAACAGACTTGTCCAACAAGCCATCCGATTGAGGAACCTGAGCCGAAATCTCAGGATCAACTACCTTGAGCAACTGCAATCTTTGCGATCGCAGTTCTTCGAGCTCCTTGTCTCGAACATCAAGATTGGATTGAAGCTTCTTGACTAATGCCTGCGACTGAGCACGCAGCTGTTCTTCCGTCTCAATCTTTCTCTTGGCCTCCGCCAATTGCGTTGTAAAGGTGGAAGAATTCATTTCAGCATTGCGGCTCGTCTTGTGCTCGCGAGCAACCTCGTGATTCAGGTCCTCTACCGTCAGTTGAAGCTTCTCGTTCTTCTTTTCCAGAGAGGCCACTAAGAGTTGCACCTCTCCAAGCTGCTTTGACAATTTCGCGTTCTGCTCTTCGATTCTTGCCTTCTCACGTTGCAGAGCAATAACTTTGGCTCGTTGGGACTCACTAGCTTGGGAACCAGCACGAGCCAGCTCGAGACCTTTTTGCTGGATCTTGTTAAGAAGGGCGCGGTTGTCGTTCTCGGACGCCATTAATCTACTCTTCACGGTATTGAGTTCGCTCTCAAGGCGTTCCTTTTGCTGATCGACCTGGAGACCGAAGTTGCCTGACTCAAGGATTATCTTGTTGAGCTCATCCACTTGCTGGTTCAGCTTTGTGCATTCAGCTTCAAACCATTTAAGGCGGCCTTGTTCGGCTTCGAGGTCTCGCATGAGTCTGGTTTCACGCTCTCTTGCCACCCTTGAAGCATTGCGCTCGCCTGCGAGTTCTGCTTGTATCTTTGCCTCTTCAGCAACAGATTTTTCCTCCCTGAGCTTCCTGATCTCGTTTCTTGCTTCATTACGCTCTCTTTCTGCAGTAGTTCGACCTTCCATTGCTCTCCTCAAAGTGTCTTGCTGGACATAAAGCTCTTTCTCAATAGTGATCTTTGCTTCGTTGAGTAATTGATATTCTTCTTTCAGCTTCTGGAATTTGTGCTCTCCAAGCAATTGTACATCATCTCTAGACTGGCGTTCCCGACTGAGATCTGTCTGGACCTCGAAAAGCTGGTCTTTGAGATCCTTGATTTGAGCTTCGAGCATTTTCCGATTTTGACCTGCCTGGGCATCTTCCGTAAGTCTGGTTTCGAGAAGTTTCTTCGCATCGACTGCTTCGCGTTCCAGTTGTACTTTCTGGGTCTTCATAGCTACCATCTCAGCCTGTACCTCTCGTAGACGACCGGCAATATTGTTCTTGTCGGTGAGCAGAGCCCGCTTTTCATCATCGAAAATCCCTTGGGCCGCTTCATACTTTCTGTTGTCGGATCGTAAGATTGCCAATTCGCTCTCCTTACGTCGGACGAGATCTTCATAGCCCGTTGAAGTAGAGGAAAGCTCAGCAAGCTGCTGCTGAACCTTTTTCATCTCTTGAAGAAGTTCTTGCTCTCGTGAACGCGAAGATTGAAGGTCCTTGGTTGCACGTGCTAATTTGATATCAAGATCTTGATCGATCTGAAGAAGCCTTTTTTCTAGCTCCTGTGTCTTTCGATCCTTGAGGCTGACTTGACTTTGCAGCATTTGAACTTCTTGAGATAATTTTGACTCCGCCGAGCTTCTCTGTGACTGGGCATGGGAGAGCTCTTCGAGCTTCAAATCCATCTCGGCAAGTCTGTCAGTAAGATGCTGCTTCTCGGACTCAAGCTTGGAAATTATCGTTCCAGCATGTGATAGTTGTGTCCGCAAGTCTGCAGACTGCTGTTCAGATTTCTTCTTGGCGTCCAACAAGTCATCGAGATGGTCCTCCAGTTTCTCTTGGTCATCAATCGCACCAGCCAGCTTCTCGCTGAGCTCAACCTCACGCATCTGAAGGCGCTTAAATATCTCTTCCTTGTCTAGTGCTAGTGCACGCTCACTCTCCAGAGTCTGTTGGATCCGCTGAATCTCCGTATGGGCATTGCGTCGTTCTTCTTCAACTCTATGACGATCGGCTTCCTCCTGCTTGATCTTGTTGTTCAGCTTCAGGATCATTTCATCTCGTTTCTTCACTTCTCCCGAAGTATGAGTAGCACCAAGTAAGGGCTTCATCTTTGATAAGAGCTGCCACCATGGATTCTCGCATAAACCGAGGTAAACTTGGAAGTTACGCTGGATAATTCGCGTGGCTTCGGCGCGGTATAGCCTCTTGTGTGCTATGCGACGCTGTGTGAAGCCTCGAGCAACAGATTGGAATTGAGACATGATCTCACTGATCAGGGCATCACGCTGTTCTTCAAGCTCGGCTAGAACTCCTGCCCTGAAAAATACTTTTGTCAGACCAACTCTGAACAATGACTTATCCAGAGCTAGCTCTTCTAGAATGATGGTCGCAGCAGTTTGTCCTTCTAAATATCCCTTAGGCATATGCCGGCAGAGAACCTCATATCGCTGGCGAAACTCGGAGAAAGGAAGCCTATTCGGAAAGCCTGTTCGCGCAATTCTGATGCCTTCCAGAACACCATTACAACGTAACTGGTCCAAAACAAGAGGCGCGCTTAGCTGCTTAGGTCGCTTCTTATGATTTGGTATGATACATCGGACGAAATGTGGATGAGTTGAATGGAGCTGTGCCATGAGATTCGATAACTGCTCCTTATGTCTCTGGGCAACTGTGCGGAATAAGCCCTTCTTGACACGGCTGCGGATAGCACCGCTCTCATCGTCTGCCTCTGCACAATCCACGAACAGATTCGCAACATGCTTATCAGTTGACGCTGCGAGTAATCTAGTAATATTATCATTCAAAGGGTCCTTGTTCTTTTCTAGCCAACCCTCTGTCGAGTATTCGACCTCCGCGGCATAATGAGTAAGCAAGAAGCCTTGTCTCAGTCGAGAAGGGCGGTATTTCGGTGTCTTGCGATCCCATAATGAATGGAGCTTCTCTGTGAAGGATTTGTCTGTCGCTTTCGGCATCACCGAGTCTTCATCCAAGCACGAGAAAATACCAATAGGATTTGGCAATTCAATAAGATCTATCGTTGGCTGTAAATCGTGCCCGAAATCTATGAACTTCCACTCAATCTGCTCTCTTGCATATTCTTCCTGTTCAAGGACGAACATGTGATGATTGAAGAATTGCTGGAGTTTCTCATTCGTATAGTTGATACAAAGCTGCTCGAAGCTGTTGTCTTCGAAGATTTCGAATCCAGCTATATCAAGAACTCCAATAAAGTGGGAATCGTCCAGTCCCATACCAGTTCTATCAAGTTGTCGATTGATTCTCGTCACCAAATCTCCGAATCCGCGTTCGTATATTCCTTTAGCCAAAGCGTCGATAGCAAGTCGAACTTGTTCAGGCGTTTGAACCTTTTCCACCCACTCGCGGCCAGCCTTGACACGTGGGTGTAAAAGTCCCGAAAGGAATGGCTCAACTTGTATTCCCAGGAGTCGACAGAATTTCTCGGCTTCAGAGTGCGCATTTGGCGCAAGACGAGCCTGGTCTGCACTTCGACTCTCATTCATCACCGAAATATTTCCCAGGTGAAGTACGGCCGCGACGGTTCGCAGAACTGATTCCTGATCCTTCTCGGAGAATCCCATAACGTTGAAAGCCTCGATTAAAGAGTTCCACTCCTCTCTATCAGATATTCCTGATATCGTATCGTTGCCATCTTTCGTGTAAGAAAAATCCTCGACGTCCGAGCCCTCTAAAAGGAACCTTTGCTTCATTTGACGATCAGCACCCTTCAGTAGCTGGTAGAACACATGGTAATTGCGTTCATTCGAATTCAATCGGACAACTCTCGACTTTTCGAGCAGGTACCAATCAATGAAAGCTCCAGCTATTGTGCCTGTTCTTGTGAACTCAATTCGAATAAATTTTCCGAAACGGGACGAGTTGTTATTACGGACTGTCTGGGCATTTCCAAATGCCTCCAAGATAGGATTCGCCCGAAGTATTTGTTGCGAGAGATTTGATTGTTGCTGGATCTTGTTCTTGACTGGAGAGTCCGAGTGCGCAACGGCGGCAAGATACTGGATGACTTTCTTTGTATTCTCCGTCTTCCCTGCACCGGATTCTCCGGTGACAAGTATACTTTGGTTCTGTCCCTCGTCAACTAAATTACGGAAAGCCTCATCCGCCATGGCAAAAATGTGCGGTTTCGTATCATCCCTGCTCCTTCCCTTGTACATGTTTATGTACTCATTCGTATAGATTGGTAGCGAACAATAAGGATTGATGGCGACCAAGAAAAGTCCTGAATATGTGTATATAAGGTCGGCTTGGTATCGCATATGAAGATTGTGCACGACTGATGCCTCGTTCAAATGTGTTAACTCAGCCATATCATCGGCCTTGTCAAACTTGGCTGGATTGACTTTATCAACGCTCTCGCTGTCAACCTCTCGCTGCTGTGGAACTGGTTAGCGGGGCAGGCGAGTGAAGAAGGATAGATACTCTTACACTGCCGTCGTCACATTGCACCAGTAATTGCCCATTTCCAAGCTCCTCAACAATCCAGCCTCGAACAAATGCCGTGACGGGATCCTTCAGCCAAACATATCTCTTGCCAGAGAAGTCATTCTCCCCTTCAATGCCACTGACCGCCTCTGCCCTGCGCTGGAGCTCCTCGGTTTTAATGAATGAAGGTGCAAAAGTATTCGATCTCGACAGCACAATGTTCGATTGTGAGCGATGCCGAGTATGTATTGTGCCATTTGTGAGTACCGGTGCATTCATCGGCGAGTAGGACTGGTTTCGACTGTGGGACACCATCGTTGCTGAGGGTGGGGATGTTAATGTAGATTGCGGTCTCGAGCCAACGTTGCTCGCATTGTGAGGTGCTGTAGTCGGTCTGGCAAATGGACTCGCACGCATTTGCGCAGAGCCATTCTGCGCCATTGGGAAGTCTTCAAGGAGGATTCGTCGACGTTGAGTCGTCTTGGAGAATCATTCATTCATGAACAGGCCATGGAATGGAATCTTTGAAAAAACGCAAAATGGCTGGCGCAATAAAACTAACTGTGTTGCGATTGCAATTTCTCCATATGCGATGTGATGTATTCTAACAATCTCTTGGACGTCGTTGTGTATGGATGTTGCTGCCGTCAATTTACTCTTGTTGAGTTGTTGATGTCTCTTCGCACCCGTCACTAGGTGGTTGGTTAGGTATCGAGATGTAAACAAACCCCATCCATTTAAACGCGGTTTGTCGGACGGCCATAGTGTTCCACCGTGCACGTGACGCCAAGGACACCAGGACCATGACTTAGACTCGGCGCTTAAGAGGAAACACGCGCTATCCGTAAAAGGAATAACAGACCGTCCATCTCTTGGCTGAGGTCGGCGCTTAAGAGGAAAAACGCGCTATCCGTAAAAGGAAACTCTGGTGGACAAACCGTGCATCTCTTGGCTGAGGTCGGCGCTTCCTACGTCCTTCCTCACATCTTGCTGTTGGACAACGCGCCGAAGTATAAAAGAAAGAGAAGGGAACAGAGGACCATCGCACTCTCATTAACAACATAGGCACATAGGGACCATCTTCGCCTCTTCACGAATACTCTATTCGGCATCTCTCTTCTTGCGCGAGCCTCTTTTGCCCCTGGGATTCGTCGTTGATTCGCAACAACACCAACAACAACCCCATCATCGACATCTTAAACGCAAGCCCACGTCTAATTACTAACATGATCTCACAAGGCACAAGTTGTTGAGATTTTCTTGAGACTTAGTACTGACTGGAGTATCTTGTTGTATGAGTAAGACCTGGAACATCTCGCCCATGGCAGATTATCCTGCGGTGCCTTCGTTTGCGGCGCCACTGGGACAGACAGGTCGCAATGCTCCTTTGCAGTATGCACCAGCGCAGCGCAGTGAATACACATACGATATGAGCTCGCATGCCACCAATGCGTCGGCTTTCGAACATAACGGGAATGGCCGTGGTGGTTTCGGACACAATAATGCGGGCTTCCAAGCCTTCAGTCCTGCGGCAGTCGCGTCTGGCGTCCCCCCTCTGCCGATTTATGGCGCTGCATGGGACCCAAATGTACAACAACAAAGTCCGTTCTGGGCTGTTCAAACTCGAACCCCCGACTCTCTGAGATCCCTCGGGACTCCCACGGCCGGCCTTGGCTCCGATCATATGCCATTTGCTTCGCAAACTGTCATGCCCCAAACAAGTGCAGCTGCATCTACGCTTCCCGCGAGGCCACAGGCTGTAGAGGAAGGCGAATTAAGTGAAGGTGAATACGAAGAGAGTAATGCTCAAGAGATCCCAATACCAGGGCCTCGTGTGAGGCATGAGAGTCAATATCGTCGGAATTACGAGCCACCCTCATATGGTGAAGCAAGACGCAGGCAACATAGTCCTGAGCAAAGGGCTCCCCCACTGCAGACTGGTATGTTCGATATGTCTTCCTGCCACTGAGAATTGTGCTCATTGTCTTCAGATCAATATGGTCGGTCCCTAGATCTCAATCGTCAGCAATCCGATTCGTATTCGCCGCCTCCATCGACTCGTCCTGTTATAAGCCCAAAAGTGTGTCGGTCAACGAACAGTACGTCTTTCCGGAATAAGGATTTTGGCATGGCGAAGTTGGTTGGACTGACAAATCATGTAGCACCTGGAAGAAATCCCTCAACAGGTAACTTAGTCCAGACGCAAGAGATAGAGCAAAGGCCGTCTTTTGAGGGCTCATTCAATAACCTGAAACAATCGTCACATATCTGGGATCCTAAAGTCGGAGTCTTTCAGGTCGGAAAAGACGACTCAACGCCAATACAGTACCACCAACAGCAGGACTTGTCTAGCGATCAGATTGCCATATCGACTTCTGGTCGAACTACAAAATCTGTTCAAGAGGCAAGGAAGCAAGCACAGAACGCCGTGTTGAATCTGCTGCCATTGAAAGTGCGATTCCAAAATTTTGTCGAGGAAGGGATTGATGAAAACGTTATCCGAACTATATTTGATGATATCGGCATGACCCAATCTCAAGCCCCCACAAAGCCTCAAAGTCAATGTTCCGATCAATCTCAAGGCGCGACTCGACTTAAGTCGCCAACAGCTCCCACTGGTGTTTTGGTTCCTGCCCAGCCTGACGCGACACAAATTCACCTTCGAGGTACAACCAAAATAAATGGAAACAACCAACAAGTTCCCGCTCTTAAGTCATTTACTGATAGCGCTTCTCTCAAACTGAACAAAGGTGAGGAGCGTAAAGATCGGATCGCGCGACTTCTTGAGGAGAAAAGTAAGAAACTGTTGAAATCTTCCCAACCGCCAGCTACTCAGCGATCAATCTCGCCTTCGAGCGCAGCGTTGCCTGACGTTGTTCAACATGCCAAATCTATGCCGATTCCTCAACCTGCAAGGAAGATCGATAAAGACAAAATCCTCAGACAAAAGATGGAAGCTCTCCAGAAGTCACGCGAAGCACGAGCACTCAAATCTACAACCAAGCCTGCTGTTGCTCCGCCTGTCGCGTTACCTGTGAATGGAGTGGTACAACAGCAAGAACAACAACCTCAATTAGACATCGCCGCATCTTCAGTTTCCCAGCCATTTGAGCCTCAGACTCAGTCTGCGTTTAGCCAACAACAAATGCCACAACAGACGATAATGCCATCCATTCCTGGTCTTTTTCTCGCTGGGCAGACTGGCCCGGCTCAATTCAGTATGTCCCAGAACATGCCCGTCAATCATCGCAAGCGTCCTGTTGCATCTGACTTCGACTCTTCTGCTTTAACGACCGCCACATACAAACGTCCATTCGGCCACAGTAGGAATGATCAACCTCTGGTAATTGATGTTAGTGACGAGGAATCAGACGAGGATGGCGCCGAAATGGAACTCGATGACCCAGTCACAGATAATTTCGGACGCAATAATCAAGCATTCAATCCTATAAAGCCAAGCATTCGTGATCTTCCTCCTCTATCTGACTTTCCTCCGAAGAAGACTTTTACTCCAGCATCGACACTCAGCACTCCTCCAATCGTGCAGAATTCATCAAGATCTTCTGCTCATCCTGAAGTCCTTAAGAGGAAAGAATTGGAAATCGAAGAGATGAGGAGAAAGATTGCCGAGGCCGAGCAACGAAAGAAAGCAAAGCAGATCGCAAGTGGATCTCAGACTCCAATCCGCAAGACTTCTACTCCTATCGAAGCCAAGACAGTCAAAGACTCAAGTATAGCAGAGAAGGTGGAGACTTCGGTTCAGATCGAACGCCTTATGAATGATGCGAGTCGGAAGATAGAGGAGGACCAGCAAAAGCTTGCTGAAGCCCAAGTACTCGAAGAACAAAAGGCCGAAGACTTAAAAATGACCCAAGCACAACAAAGACGACAACGCCGAGCTGAGATCGCCGCTAATCTTCCGGCTGTAGATGCTGAGGTCCAAGAGTCGCAGAAGAAGCTTGAGGATTTGCGAGCGGAGACGAGAAAACTGGAGCTTGCAGTTCAGCAAAGACTAGAGGACAAACGACGACTTGCAGAGGAAATGGAGAAGCTCGGCCAAGAAGTTGATGATCAGTTGCAAGCACAAAAGGATGAACTTGAGGAACTGAACGCCGATCTGGCTACGGATAACGAAGGTATGTCCTTCCTTTACTTTTTCGCCACGGCCTGTCTTATGACGACCACCATCGTCTTGCTCTTTTCTCCTGTGATCGACGAAGTTCTGTTAGCTTATTCAATAGTCAACGCGCGCGCTACTGCTGAATCCGTCGATGTGAGCTCTCTCACTAGTACCTCGGAAGTAGAAACTCCAATCATGAGCCAGCCGGATGTTGCCATGTCCGATTCTGAGCCAAGCCCTGGATCATCGACGGATGATCTAGCCACGACATTGGCACCTTCAGAAGATTTGACTGCCGTAGTTCAGAATGCTTCCTCAAAAGAGGTTGAGCAGTTGGCAGGTCAATCTCAGCCTCCTGCTTCCCCTGTTCATGAACTCACAGCACCAGAATTGGCACCAGACCAAGTTCTTAGTGTCACTCTTCAAGATTCGTCTGCCAGTGGCGATGCTGAAAACAATGCTATTGATATGGGAGATATCAGTATGACAGATGTATCTGCTGCAGAAGAAAGCGGCCCTTCTACAAACCAACTTCAAACTCCACCAATTGATATTGCCGATAATTCCGATACCTCTAGCTCAAAAGATATGGACGAAAGCATGTCTGATTCAGAGTCAGCAGCATCCGCAGAGATGGACATAGAAGAGACATATGTTCCAGGTGCCGGTAGCCATGTCCAGGAGGGAAGCGGCCAATTGCCAACTTCACTTCCGGTCGAACCGGAGAGCCTCGACGCTTCAGACAACGAATCTGATATTTATGAACCTCCCGAAGCTACGCCTCCATCCACCAATGAGCCTGTTACAGCTGATTCGCCTTCATTTAGCCCTGTTCCTCCTGCATCCAGTCCTGGCGGTCCAGGTACTGACCAAGAAATGTCAATATCGCCATCTATCTCAGCCCTTCCGGAACCTCCAACGTCAGTCGAGTCGCCGGCACTCCCGAAATCCATCGCCGAAGTTGCCATTCATCCACACATCCCGAGCCCCGCCGCGCTGACATCGTCGCAGAGCGAAACCAGCAGAGCCGCAGAAAAGGCAACCTTCTTCACTCCCTACGACAGTCCCCTAAAGCGCTTCCACGCCTACCGCTTCCACCCCGACTTCACCAAGGAAGTCCCTGGTGGCTACAAGTCGGTGACGTACAGCCACAACATCGATGCCTCCAAGGAATTATGCCGCTTCGAGCTCGCGGGCGGCGTGTGCAACGACAAGTCCTGCGAGTTCCAGCACTTCCGCGATATTGGCCTTCCTGGTGCGTGGGTCGGTGTCTCTCGACCAACCATACCCCCCTCTCCATTCTAATCTCCATCTCCGCCTCGCTCCGTTCCGTTGGCTGACTGCATGCTTACTAACGAACAGATGACATGATCCTAATGGCGCTCGGCAACAGCGCGGCGTTCAAGGACGAGAAGGACAAATTCCGCTTTATCAATGGGCTAAGGGCGGTCCTACAGGATCTGCGCGCGCGCAAGATCCAGGGCTTCCAGGCCATCGCAAGGGAGATCTGTGCGTACCGGCAGAGCTTCTACGAGGATAAGTCGCGGGTCTTGTTGCTTGATGGGCCCTCCGTCTAGGGTGGCAGAAAATATACTCACACAGGTCGACGATATATCCTAGCTCTCCGGAGCATCACGACATGCTTTTGTCCTTAGTTTCTGTAGCATCACGCCAGACCCCCAGTTTTCTCCCCCCTTTTCTTTGCGCGTTTGAGAACTCTTTTCGGAAAGACACATAGCCGCGTGGGCGCCGCGGGCATTCTTTGCATTGCGCTGCACGCACAGTATGGCGTGGACATCTCGGAGGGGCGTTCGTTTTGGCATAATCGCCTGGCCTGGCTTGGCTTGCACTGCATTGCACGGTGCGAGTGGTATATACATACATACGATATCCCATTCTATACTACGCTGCGCTGCGCTGCGCTGCGGTGGGCACGAAACGACGAAATGTGGAGAAAAAGAAGAGAGAAAGAGAGAAAGAAAAAAAAAGAGGGAGAGGAAGAGGAGGCAGCGTATGTATACGAGTCTATCTGTGTGGAGTACAATACAATACCCTCTAGCTTGCTTGCTTGCTTGCTTGCTTGCTTGCTCGGGGGAATTGAGAGAAAAGAAACGAAATGGATGGAATGGAATGGAGAGAGGTCCATAGCTAGGCTAGGCTAGGCTAGGCAGTAATGAAAACATGATTATTTGATTATCCATCTACTGAAAGCGGTTGGAGTGTCGGTGATGATACGTGAGAATCTGTGGTAGTTTCGGAAGGGGAGGGTGTCATGCGTAGGAAGGCGGGAAGGTGGGTGGGAAGCCGGGGGGAGGAGAAGAAGAAGAAGAAGACGGAGGTGGCTATTCTTTCGTGCGCAGTGGGATGATACGGGTTGATAATCCTCTTGCGGAGAACTACTTCAAAGATCTCTGTGTCCTCGTCCCCACGATTACAGTAAGTCTATCGGATCCCCTTCATGCATGGAGCACAAGCACAAGTGGCTAAGTTATGCAGCTACTGCGCTTGGAGATTTCGACTTCGTCAGTTCCCTGCCTACAGGCTCCTCCCTCATAGAGCTTTGAAGTTACAAAGCGAGTCTTGCGGGCGGGACGTTTCTTTGCAGGCAGGCCCTGACGGAATGCTACTTAATTCCCGCTAGCAAGCAATTACCACCCGAGTCCGTTGGGATATCTGACCCTCTCCGAAGACCGAAAGTTCCTCAGTCAGTCACGTTCTGCCGCCGCACAAGCATGTCGCCTATTCCGAGGACGAGATCAGAACTGATGGAGTTTGCCGGCCACTCATAGAGGACGATGTTTTGCTGCTCCTCGCACAGTACGCGCTGCTCTGAAGTGCCTCGAGAGCGCAAAGGAGAGGTTGGGATGCGCTGTGGGAAGGGCAGGGAAGAGAGAGGGAGGGAGAGACTCAACGAGTCGAGGAACGAGGCAGAGTTGCCAGATAGACGTGGAGAGGAAGTGGGGAAGAGAGAGGGGGACTGGACACAGGAAAGATGCGGAACCGGACAGTGAGACCTCCCTCTCGCCCACACCCACGAGCCGCCGCGTCCATCATCCTCGCGCACCTGTCTGCCTGCCTGCCTGCCGATCGCGGATCAGAGCGGCAGGATGATGAGCAGCGAGCGCCTCCTTCCCTTTGTCCTTCGAAGAAAATCGCAGGAGTTGCGTGTGTAAATGCACCAACCAATACCAGGACACGCACATGCATCTGCCAGTTAACTACCGGCCTCACGTTTCATCCATTCCGTCCCATCATTCATCGATTCCGCCATGCGATCTAAATTTCTCCTCCAGCACAGGAGGCAGGAGCCAAGAGCCAAGAAAAGGGGGGGGGGGGTTGTTTCAATATATTTGCAATTTTGTATTTGTATCTGTTCAATCATCATCATCATCATCATCATCATCATCGTCTCGAGAAATCTCGCATCTGGACTGGACATGTAAAAGCTCGCTATTCCCCCCCCCCCCAAATTTCCAACCCGATGGACCAAAAAAATAAAAATAAAAACCGCAGGCGCACACGCAGAGACCGCAAGAAGAACGCGCACGCAGATGCATCGCTGAACGCTCAAACCCCCCAATCGCGACGCCGCTGTTGAATGCACGCAAAGCCAACGACGGAAACACCATATCCCGCACCAAACCAGCCACCCTCCCCTGCCCTACTCCCCCCTCGCCCCCGCCGCCCCGTGCACCGCAATCCCCACCTCCACCTCCCTCCCCCACCGATCCACCGCCGGGAACCTGGCCCGGAGCTCCAGATCATCCAGCGGGAGATGGCTCCTGATGTACTTCTCCCTGCCATCGTCCACGGGATTGAAGTCCCAGCTCGTGAACCGCCCCTTCTTCAGCGCGCCCCACACCAGCCGGCGCATGCGCTGGCTCTTGCGCACGTCCGCCGTGATCGCGTCGAAGTCCCACTTGGCCGCCGTCTCCCGCCGGAACCCGTCGAGCAGCGCCGAGACCTGCGCGCGCTCGGGGTGCGACTTGAGCACGCCGGGCGAGGCCAGGTTGCGCAGCTCCGACGCGTCGTAGGACAGGTTGAAGAGCTGCTCGCCGTCCGCGGGGCAGAAGATGTACTTCCACGCGCCGCGCTTGATCATGACGAGCGGCGCCACGGTGCCCTCGCCGCAGTACTCGGCGAACGTCGTGTCCTGGGCCGCGTTCTGCGCCGCGCCGTGCAGGAACGGCAGCAGCGTGTGGCCGTCGATGGGGAGGTCCGGCCAGAGCTGCGCGCCGGCGAGGTCGACGAGCGTGGGCAGGATGTCGAGCGTCGACACGTTCTGGGAGACGCGGCGCGCGGGGAAGAGCGAGGGGTGGTGGATGAACAGGGGCACGCGGACGGAGGACTCGAAGTACGACATCTTGTACCAGAGGCCGCGCTCGCCCAGCATGTCGCCGTGGTCGCCGCTGAAGACGATGATGGTGTTGTCGTCGAGCTTGCAGTCCTTGAGGACCTTGAGGAGGCGCCCGATGCAGTCGTCGACGTAGGTGACGGCGCCGTAGTAGGCGCGGCGCGCGTTCTTGACTTGTTGCTCGCTGATGTTGGCGTCCCAGAGGTCACAGACTTTGAGGAGGCGCTTGCTGTGGGGGTCTTGCTCTTCTTGGGGGATGATGACGGTGGGGAGAGAGATGTCAACGTCGGCGTACATGTCCCAGTATTTCTCTTCGATGGTGTAGGGGTCGTGGGGGTGGGTGAGGGAGACCTGCATCGGGATCGTTAGCACTGCTTCGCGAGCTGTATAGGATACGGAGAGAACGTACAGTCAGGGAGAACGGTCTCGCCCCCGGTCCCTGCCTGACATGGTCATATAAGAACTGCGTGCTCTTATACATCACCTCCTCGTCATAGTCCAGCTGATTGCTCCTGATACACGGCCCGGCCTGCACAATCGAGCTTGAATTATGATACCACTCCAGCCTCCGATCCGGCTCGTCCCAGTTGACCACCCATCCATAATCGGCCGGGTATATATCGCTCGTCAGCCGCCTCTCATAGCCGTGCAGCTGCTCGCCGATAAAATGCATCTTGCCCGCCAGCACGGTCTCGTAGCCCGCCGCGCGGAGGTAGTGTGCGTATGTAGGGACGTCGGCTCCGACGCTGTTCGCGTTGTCGTAGGCGCCGATCTTGGTGGGCAGCTGGCCCGTCACCATGGACATGCGAGAGGGCGCGCAGAGGGGCGAGGGGCAGTAGGCGGAGTCGAAGACGACGGCGGAGGAGGCGAGGCGGTCGAGGTTGGGGGTGATGATCTGGGAGGCGGGGTTGTGCATCTTCAGGAGGGGAGCGGCGAGCTGGTCGGCCATGATGTAGAGGATGTTGGGCTGTGAAGGATGCTGCGGGCGGGAGGCCGGGGTTGGGACGGAGGGAGGAGTGGACGAGGGAGGAGTGGACGAGGGCATGGCGGTGGGAGGGTACGGCGATGCTGGCACAGAGTTGAGATCTGGAGCCATGATGCCGGTGGGTTTCGATCTGAGGTTGCGGCCAAGTCGGGTGTGCCCACTGCCAAGTCGTGATGAGGTGTGAAGGGGTTGACAGATGCTTTCGTTCCTGGATTGATGATGTATGATGTGTAGATAGTTGTTGACGTCAAGGAGTCTCGATATATATGTATATATATAGGAGGGAGGAAGAAGGTAGACGAGAGGAAGCGGAGAGGAAGATGAGGAGGAAGAGGAAGAGGATGAGGAAGAGGAAATGCCTATGTGCTATGTGCTTTGGATATAGAGTACAGATCAAGACTCGAAAGAAGGCGTGCTCCTCCTCCCACTCTACTGCTGTATGTACCCCAGACTCTCCCACAATGTGTATACAGATGTACAAAGTTGAAATGCAGAAATGTAGCGATCACCTCATCCCCCTCCTCTCTCGCACAATATCGCCGACTCCAGGGGTTTGTGCGATGTGCGTGCACGGATCCACGGATCCGCGGGTCCAACGGGTCCACGCTAACCCGAATCCGCCCTTTTTAAGCTTTAGCCGCACCTCCCAGGCCCCTAGCCGCATCACGTTATCCGCTATGTGCCGATTGGGCCCTCTGCCCCCCCATTCTGCCAGGGCGGTGAGAGACGATGCCGATCAAGCACGTGCTCGAGACTTACTTGCATGTACTTACATGTAAACAATGTCGTGATGTCCATGGTGAGGTGATGGATGGTCATGGTCATGGTCATGGTGGTGATTCATCAGAGCCTCGACAAGAAATGACGGTTGCAGAGGCAGTGGGGAAGCGCATCATACTCGACAGCTAGCAATTAATTAGCACTTACCTACTATGTATGGCGTGCATACATACATACATACTTTCTTCATACTTTCTTCGAGAATGGAACCAGCGGACACGGAGACGGAGACGCCCATCGGCTTCCGACACAGATATGCTGGACACTCGGCATATATCGGCGATGCTTAACACCATCCACATCCACATCCACATCCACGAGTCAACGTAGCTACTCGGCGGAAGAACCGGTGCTGAATCGACGTCGACGCACAAAGCTTCCCATCCCATCATTACCCATCATTACATTGCACTCACCGAACACAACACAGACGTTCCATACACTCTCAATTCCTGCTTCTACCCCTACTCTAACCTACCCGCCCGTCCTCGACCTCCTTCACACAACACCTCTACACAGCCCACACAGCCCTCACACTCCCTCCTCGGCCAAATCCAATAATGCCCGTGCTACCTGTCATGCTGTTCGGACCCCCCTCAAAATGTCCGCCCCCCCTGCATGCGCTGAGGTCCTCCGCTCGTATTCATCATGCTGAGAGTGGAATGGTACCTGGTGTTCGTTGAAACGAGACAAGAACAGACTAATTGTACAAATCACACACAACCACAGCAACTCCATATGTACGACGCCACTCCCTCGCCCCCTCTATGCAATGCCCCTGAAATGAAGATGAGAAGAACGCCGGAGAAATGATGCCGATGCGAATGCTGAAAGCGAGAGCGAAAGCGACAAAGAAAGGGGGCGCTCGATGCTGCTCAAACTGTAAGAATCTGCCTCGACTGGTCGATAGCGACGAATAGAGATGTTCAAAATCCGCCATCGACGTCAGACAGAGAATCTCAGGAGGAGGAGTCGAGCGCACTGGATCGATCCCGCGCTAGCTAACCAACGCCTCCGAGTTCCCCGCACCTCCCTGGACGACAGCGTGCTTCGGGTCGAAGTTGTGATTCCCACCCTGCTGTCCCAGCGTAGCGAGCGGCAACGTCGGACTCGGTGGATGCTCATCATGCGTATACTCTTCCTCATACCCTTCATCATCATCATAGTATGTCTCGCTCGTGCCCTGTGGCGTGTGGCTTGGCGCGGCCGAACCGTGCCGTCCAGTCGCTTGTCCATGAGGAGCAGCAGCAGCATGTTTCGCGCCAGCCTTGCCATTCTTCTTGCTCTTACGGCCCTTCATCTTCGCCTTCTCGAGTAGACGACGTCGCTCCGCCTCTTGCTTGCGGATGCGCCGATCTTTCATCTCGTATTGCCGGATCAGCGCCTCGGGAGGCGTGCCAAATATGCGCTCGTACTCGCAGAACTCGCAGATCCATTCGTCTTCTGGTGCGGGAGGATGATGATAATTCTGGAGCTCTTGTTGTTCGCGACGCTGACGTGCGGCGATGAGGTATTCTTTTCCAGTCGGGCGACGGTTCTTCTTGCCTGGTGCGCCGCCTTGTCTTCCGTTTTGTTTTGGTGCATGTTGGGAGGAATCGAGACCTTGGGCTTGCCGAGCTGATCCGTTGGATAACGACGGACTCGTCTGTGTTGCGTGCGTGTCCATAGGTCTTGTGGATTGGTTTTGATTCATGCTTTGTAGCGGTGGTTGAGGTCTGCTGGGCCAGGCAACTGTACCAGGAACTTGAGAATCGCAGGTAAATGTGAATTGTGCAGCTGCAGGGTTAGCTTTACGGGCTGCTTGCTCTTGCAACAGGCTCATGTTCTCTTGGCCACCGGAGGGAGCTGTGGGATTGTTTCCAGCATTCGCAATTGCTGTGGAAATAATACCTGCAGGTTCGCCTGATAATGAATTGTTAGACAAGAGCGAAGATGCTTCGCTTCAATGGAGTAGATTCTTACTTGGTGGCCACGCAGGTTGCCTCTGTTTTGAAGTACGCCCATTAGACCAGTTATTCGGTGCATCTGACAAGGTGCGAAGTGGACTCCTTCCACTGCTCACACGTCCATAACGACCTCTGCCAGGACCGGACAGGCCTTGGCTGGTCCCACTAATAGGTGAGCCATAATATTGTCCTGCACCATTGCCAACGTCTTCACGAACTGGCGAGTCATCTGTTGGACCTGATATGCCTAACGAAGCCAAGTCATTCGATAGCAGGATGCCATTGGAAATTGCATCGCCTGGCGTTGGAATCTTCCTCTTCTTTTTGTTATTTGTGTTTTCGAAAGAATCGTATCCATCTGCCGAAGAGGTGATTGAAGCTGGAGGATCGGGCTTGGCATACTTCGCAGCCTCTGGTTTTTGAACATAACGATATGATCGACCCGACGGGTCGGGCGAGTGGCGAGAGTATCGGCTTCGGTAGGCGAGTTCAACGTAATCCTCATCACTGTCTATCTCCTTCACGTTCCGTCTCGAAATGTAGTTGTGCTCGACATCATCTTCACGAGGCCTATCAGCGGGATACTGCCTCTGAGATCTATCTCCGTCTGTAGCAGTAGTGCTGTAAGGGTAGTAGAATAGAGGGGCAATGTTTGGAGCAGTCGGAGGGTAGACTATGCTGTCTGCGACATCAGGAGAAAGGCGCTCACGAAGCCTTCGCTTCGGGAGAGGTCGTATGGGACGGCCTGGGTATTGTTCTGGCACTGTATCCGGAGACATATCTCGTGTATCTGAGGAGTAGTGGCCTATGAAGAGGAGAACGAAAGCTGTCAGCCAGTGCCAAAGCTGCCAAAGATGGTCCATAATGAATGTAGACAGGATGGGGTCTGTTTATCTGGCAGCTGTCGTTTGGAAGGGATCTTCTGGGGTGAAGTGGCGGCGGACGATCGGGTAGGAACGTTGGACAAACAGTGGAAGGGACAATCTTACCCATCACCGTTGCGGCCATCAGAAAAAGCCCAGCTGGTTACTGGGAAGGATCAAGCTTCTCCCTCTGCGTCTGTCTGTCTTGTGTGTCTTGTCTGTCTCTATTGCATCGAATGTCTGCAGAGATGCTTCGGATCTCGAATTTCAATCTTCCCCTTTCCGTTAAGCCCTAGAGAAGTGATGAAGGGTCAGCAACGTCCATCCCAAGGCCAGCACCGATCGTGCAAATCAGCGGTAGAGTATTCTCCTCGAGTGCTGTCTCGAACTGTGGGCTTGCCGTGGATAGAGTGGATGTTGTGGGGGGGGGATGATGTACTCGGCAGGTTCTTACAGATTATTAACCAGCACACAAAACGGCGAAGCCTCTTTATCCGAGGAGCAGCAGATGACTGAATCAGTTGAGGGTGAGGGCGAGGGCGATGTCTACCAGCGACAGATAGCAATGAGCGATGTAGCTGCGAGGGTGAAGATGGAGATAATCATGGAGATGAGATGCTGTTCAAGCAGATGTGAGGTGGGTGAAGTCGGGACACTGGGACCTGAGTGGCAGTGACTTGTCCATTCATTCTCTTTGCCAGACACTGACAGAGCGACAGCACTGAACGTTGAAGTAATTACGCTAAGCCCCATCAGGTCCAGGGCCGACATTTGTTGATGCCGTGTTCTTGAGGCATGAATCTTGAAGATTCTTGAGTATGGGCTATGGACTATGACTATGCGACGGTCGGTACATTGTACATGGTACGTAGGTACATGAATGGTGCTTGCCCCGGCCCCGCGAGCGAGGAGTGACAGAGAGATAGAGAGAGAGAGGCACAGAAGCTCCATCTTCAAGTCTTTCAATCTCTCAATCTTTCAACTCCATGAGCCTGTCATGATCTTGTCGTCCCCTCGCATTCTTCTTGTCCAGTCTTCTCTATACAACTCCCATCTTTCTATGACCCTGAATTCTCAATCCTCACACTCCCGAGCAGCTTGTTGACCTGCGGCTGCCCTTACCAGATAACTTGATCTTTGGTCGAGTCGTGTGAAAGGGCCATTGCTACTGGCAGAGCACCTCAATCGCCAACCACAACCACTCTCTGCCCGAACTACGACTGTATGACGCTCTAGCATAGTCAGATTCGACTAGTCTCCCTGCTATTCAACGTTTTCACCACGAGCAATGGCAGGCACATCTCCTCGACGTTCCATCCGTTCTCGTACCTCTCAACCACAAAATTCCACTTCACACCACTCCTCGACATCCTCGAGCTCCTCCGGTCGAGGCGATCGGACTACACGAACATCGGCCAAGGCCGAATCACCCAGAAAGCTCACTTCAAACGAGTCCCTCTCCTCGGAGCCACTGGACGACAGCCTCGCGCTCTCCGTCGAAGAGTCATTATCGACGCGCCGCCGCAAGCGTGGTCAGGCCGACGAACAAGAGAAGGAATCAAAAGAGGCACAATCCGAGATGGCAAATGGCATCAACGAGCCCGCAGGCGAGGACGACGAGGCCGTCCGCTGCATCTGCGGCAGCGAAGAATATCCTGGCCCGCCGCAAATCACCGAGGAGGACAGCAAGAAGGGCATCAAAGATGCCACCGCGATGGACCTGATAACTCCAGAGGACTACACCGAAGACCTTGCCGGCTTCTTTCTACAGTGCGACATGTGCAAGGTCTGGCAGCACGGTGGCTGCGTCGGCATCAAGAACGAGGACATGAGTCCCGACGAATACTTCTGCGAACTATGCCGGAAGGATCTTCACAAAATATACACGGCTTCTAACGAGTGAGTGACCATTTTCCGTTTCTAGGCGGCTGAGGCGGGCAGCGTCAGCGTTGTGAGACGTGGCGCAGCCTTATGAGATCAGGCTGTCGCAAGCTCTTCCAACAACACAATTCCCATCCAGAGTCGTCAGCGCGTGGAGACCCGAGCCTGAATGGCTAACATGATTCTCCCTAGGCAAAAATACTCGCACTACCTGCCACTGTACCGCAACCTGTCGCGAAGCACCAGTCGCGCAGCCTCGTTCTCGAAAGACGGCACCAGGTCGCCAAGAGGCAGCAGCAAGAACGGCCGCCCGACGTCGAGCAGCGCCATGCAGAGCGCAAATGCGAAGAGGCGGAGCACGATGAACAGCAGAGATGCTGCATACGACGAGGAGGAGCAGCTGCGCCGAGCCATCGAGGCGAGCAAGGGCGAGAAGACGGAGAGCACAGATGGCGGCACAAGGCGCGTAAAGCGAGGCCGCAGCGACAGCGAAGAGTACGTGGCGTCTTACTCGATTCACGATATCCAGATCCATACTGACGATGCGCAGAAAACAAGAGCCCTCGAAGCGCCAAAGAACCCTCTCGGCCTCGCCGTCACCACAGAAGGAAATCTCGCAGTTCGCGGCTGGTAACGAATCCGACGATGCCTCGAATGCGCGCAACAACGGGGCGAAAAAGATCAGAGGTGCCGCGGCGCGGAACCATCGCGAAAAGGAACTGCGCGAGGAGCGCGAGAAGGCGCGGCTGGAGGCAGCGAATAAGCGGAAAGGCCGCGCTGAGCGGCGGCGCGTAGATGGTGAGTCCCCTCCCCCCCCTTCTTTTGTCCCCTTCCAGAAACACACCCACTAACCCCACCCCCCTCCAGACTCCGACCAAGGCGAAGACACACCCTCGGCCGCCCCGACCACTCAACGGCCCGTCGAAAAGCCAGCGCCGGCCGCTGCGGCGCCACCCCCCGAGGCGCTGGCGTCCATACAGCCGACACCGGAGTCGCCGGCGAAGCCGACGCCGGCGACGAACCACAAGAAGGGCGGGCGGCCGGGGCACGCGAGGAAGGGGAAGGTGGGGAAGAACCAGCACACGCGGGACGGGGAGGAGGGGAGTCCGGCGCGGAGCGCGTCGCGCGAGGAGCACGGTGGGCCGAGGGAGGGGAGGCTGGGACGGCCGAGGGGGGGCGGGAAGGTCAGTATGCTGGATATGAAGAGGAGGGTTGCGGGGATGCTGGAGTTTATCGGGAGGACGCAGGTGGAGGTGGGGAGGGTGGTTAGGGGGATGATGGAGGGGTTGGGGGGATTGATTCGGATGGCGCAGGGGGAGGGGGGGAAGGAGGCGGAGGCGGAGGCGGAGAAGGGCGAGAAGGAGAAAGAGCGGGGGAAGGGGGAGTTCAAGGAGCTGAATCTGCTGGAGATGATGGATGTGCTCACGGGGGAGCTCGTGAAGTGGCAGAAGGCGTTTACATGAGCCGAGCCGAGCCAGCGCGACCTATCGATAGCGGAGTGACGCCCTGGAACCGGGGGAAGGGAAAAGAAAGGAAGGGTGTTTTCTGGGGCTTCTTCTTGGAGCAGGCGAGCCAGGGGGGTCGTGCATACATATGATGTTTATCGGTGTGTGTGGGTGGTGCGTTCTGTTTAAAATGGGGCTTGGGGGGGAGTTAGGCGCACGCACGCATGGGTGTTCTGGGGCGGGTATTGTTTGTTTTGTTTTGCAGAAATCGGGCATGGCGGGGGGGTTGGAAAGGGAGGAATGAAGGAAGGGAGGGGGGAAGGGAGGAAGGGAGGGAGGGGAATATTATATACTATACCCGCGACCCCACACACGCTTCTCGTAATCAAACAAGTATGTTATTCCCTCACAGACAGTCACAGTCACGGACAGTGCAAACATGAAATATCTCGATACCGCGACTTTCTCAATCTCCAGCATAGATGGCATGGTCCGTCTAGACTTCGATTTCGATCCTCCTCTACCCCCGCACCGAATCGCTTGTCACATGTGGACGTAGACGGGTTCCGTAGATTAAATTTAGGAGTGTTTGCACGAGAGACAAGGCAGTCCATTAGGGAATCTAGTATGCAGTCCTACTTTTACAGCCTCCACGCCATGCTTGCGCTCCATCGCCCAATTCGACTTTTGCCAACCCTATGCATGAAACGCTCCCTCCCTTCGCCAGTCGATGCATTGCATTTTCCATCCCCAGCCACGCCCATGCACGCAACTGCCCATCCTTCTCGGCGCTCAAACACAAATCCCCCCCCCCCCCCAAAAAAAACCCCCCCCACAAACAAACACCCCCCCCACCACAAACCCCGGCGCACCCCACCCCCAACCCCCCCCCGAACACCCACACCC
>Ga0123337_10001340_pt1 | contig 32220 bp, 34 predicted proteins | sample frozenSSSSmetaG_FD_89792 | JGI IMG/M metagenome (GOLD analysis project Ga0123337, IMG submission 89792) | Glacier valley bacterial and archeal communities from Borup Fiord, Nunavut, Canada, to study Microbial Dark Matter (Phase II) -... | ecosystem: Environmental > Aquatic > Freshwater > Ice >...
AGTATTCTGTGAACACTGTGGGCACGGAAGCAAAGATGTGATAAAGCATGTAGAATAAATCTATCTAAACTACGGAATAGGCATCTCTCATATAGAGAGCCTTAATAAAGAAGTGAAGACTATTAAACAGTGTTCCATGCATGGTGGCTTCCATGCATGGTGGCTTCCATGCATGAACACAAACAGAATCTTTGGGTGGCCGTCAGCTATTGGAAGTGAATGCCCGTATTCACGCAACACATTGTTATATTCCATCATTAATCCTTCGTATTGTAGGGCTCTCTACTCCTACACTAATTTAATGTATTGTCGTTTTCTAGTTGTTATAAAGGCCTTTTTAAGTGTAGCCTAAAGCTGCTTGCCGTCTTTATAATTTAGGGATGATAGCATTTGCATTGCCTCTTAGGTGATCATTAGAATCATGAGATTAGCTAGCTCTCTCTTTTGTTAACGGTTGAGCGGCACTTTTAGTCGTTCATCCTCTAGGCAGTGATCATCGATATAGTCCTAGAGTCTTTCATTCTAGGTGCGGATTAGGATGCCTATATTAATGACCCACTAGGGGTAATTTTTCTTCGTCAACTTCAGGGCTGTATTTGCCGTGTTCACCACGGTCACCCCTTTTGAGTTAGACATGGTGATGATGACACTAAGGATTCAATTAATAGATTAAGCTGTTCTCAACTTTGAGAACGAGTGTATTGCTTAAGAATAGAGCAAACGGAAAGTGAGACAGAGTCGTTTAACTAAGCTATTCTCAAAACACAATATGAGAATCAAATTTCTCAAATCTTCATTAAGCATGTGCTGTCTGGGCTCATAACTGTCAAAAGTAGAGCATACGCAGTAGAAAGATGAATAAAAAACTGATTAATTAACTATGCTATGGGCCATCTATTCTAATATAGTTGGCAGTGACAAAGGCTTAAAGAGCCAATGGAATGATGCATGGAATCATCCATGCATAATGCGAAGATTCTCCATGATTCTCATATTCATGAGAATCCTCCGGTGCCTCGTAGGCACCACCCTCTCTATTCAACAGTTTTTACTATATAGTAGCTCGTTTAAATGACAGCTATAAATATAAGAGCTCTATCCATCCAGACCGATAACTCTTATCCTTCCTTATTATCATAAGTGACCACCCGATAGCAGATAGAACCTTCCATCCTCTTGCTTGCAGTTAACATCCAGCTGGAATGCTCACAGTGAACAGTCGTTGTAATGAGCAGTCAATGAGAGAAACAGTTCACACCGAGTAAGGAGTTTGCTCCAATGTTTTATTGACAATTTGATTGAAGTCAGTGAGGCTTTGGACTCCCAATGGTCCTTCGAACCATACGCTCTTACGCCATCATGCGGTCTCAGGCCCCTCGGTCTCAGGCTTCCATATGGTCCCACGACAATCGCGATCTCGGGAGCGGCGCTCTCGAGGCCGTGATTGGCCGTAAGAGCGGCGGGCGTCTGGGTCGCTGGAGCGTAAGAGGACGGGATGACGCAATCCCGGGCACAGACCACACGGCGGGTGTCAGATGGGAGGTTCCCAACGAAAGCTTGAAAGTGGGTCTACTGTTATACACGTGTTCGAGCAGGGGCTTGATCGTTTATGTCGTCAGGCTCCTTCCAAAAGCCGAGCCCACTTGTGCCGCAAGGCTTGTCAACGAACAACTCCCCACCTCAACATCTACAATCACAGGATGCAAGAAGATTCTGCCACGTTCTTGACGAGTGAATACCCATATATGGAGGGCCTCCTCATGGAATGGAAGAGTATCACACACGCTCTCATCTCGGTAGGATATGGCACACAGCTGTACCAAGAGCTGCAAGCCGCTCAAAGCTGTCAATCAAACCATTCCATTGCTATCATAGACGTATCTACGTCAAAACGTCAAACTCACGTTCCATATTATCATAATACTGCAGAGCATGCGGATAATCTACTCGTAGAAGCTACTAATGAAACAGAGATGACCGATTTCGGCTATGTGTCAGACCATGGTGGCTGCGGTAGCACTGACGAGAGTGTCGACGACGACGAAGCCGGCGACATTCCAGATATACCATCAGATCTCCTTACTGATGCTGCTGATCTTTCAGGGCTCTACGGCGACAATGCATTACAGACTTTTGAGGATGTATTCGCCAGAGAAGAGTCACTCCCCTCATTCGACTGCGAGTTCATCTCACGATCTGAACAACCACTCATACATACTTACACACAAACATCCTTCCCGTTGTTACATCCTAGCTCTGAGGAGGAGCAGCCGCTAGATACAGTTTTCAATCTAAGTGCTAACGAGACACATAATCTCTCCAACTAGATGGCCGGCGACACGTCTCAAAACACAAACGAAAACATCCAATCAAGCGAGCAACGATGCGTCACCGAGTCGATGAAGCCTAAACAATTACGCATAAGCGATAAGAAAGACCTGCTTCCTTCCGATATATGTTTAGTCGTTTAGAAACTGGTTAGCACTGCTGCAACTGAATACTTTTTCAATAACTATGTGTCCATTTACGAGGGTGGGATCCCATCATTCCTCAACGGGCCTCTTGTATGCAACAATGCTGCTAAGGATCTATTGATCACTGCTTTCGACAAGGTTCACAATTTATTTGAGGCTAGAAAAACGCAGCGTCTCATGTTACGTATTGCTTATATTCAGCTCGTTCGAGTTATTGATGCTCACAAGGCTACTGCAGCCACAGACCGGCTTAAAGGTCATACTGGGCGACCTGTTGGGCAGGGAGATTCCACTGTTGCTATAGACACTTACCTCCTGCTTAAAGGAAGCTGCCTAGCGCAACCCCCCTCAAGGACGACACTGCATGAGTACTGCCGCAAAGGCAGGCGTTTGGCTTTACTAGGTGGAGAAGCTCCCCTTTCAGTTTTGGTATTCTCGAGCACAGCTGAGACAGTTATGTACGTATTCTACTCCACCATCTCACCTTTCAGGACTTAATACTGCGAAGCCAGAACAATTCCATTAAGGAGGTGACTGTTCGAGCTATAGCAGACCAGATTCGGCAGAGCTTCCCTGAACTAATCAGCACCTTGAATTACCTTGGCCAGCATGCAGGCTTAGCTCCTTCTGCGGCTTACGATATGCTTCACGTAAGAACCAACAAAGAGATCGGCCCACTGTCAGGTACAGTATCTACGGATGTGTTGATGGGGGAGTTGAAGTGAGGAAGAGTAAGGAGAAGGCGTACTCGGAGATGTATTTCCCATTAATCACTTGAATTAATACTTCGTAATCACAGCACCCATCTTCAATTCGATATGAGCACGCCTCAAGAGATGGAACTTCGTCATATTGTTCGCTTGCTTAAGCGCTGAGTGCGGTTGTCAAGGCTACTTAGTCAGTTTATATGCATTTGTGGACATTTAATCGAGCTGTGGGGACGTTTTTACCTTCGGTAATGCAGGTTGGTATAGACCAAAGTGGAGTATAGACCAAAGTGGAGTATAGACCAAGCTTTGGTATAGACCAAGCTTTGGTATAGACCAAAGTGGAGTATAGACCAAAGTGGAGTATAGACCAAAGTGGAGTATAGACCAAAGTGGAGTATAGACCAAAGTGGAGTATAGACCAAGCTTTGGTATAGACCAAGCTTTGGTATAGACCACGCTTCGGTATAGACCAAAGTGGAGTATAGACCAAAGTGGAGTATAGACCAAAGCTCTGTGGGTGAGCAACGCTGCCCTCACAATTTTGATGCCTCTACGATTATCCGGTTGCCCCCCCAGTGTTGTTGTGATGGGACAACCGCGTCTACAACATGTGGGTCTTAAATTTCGACGCGTTATCGCGGTATTAGATGGCCATGGGTGAGCAGGGTGAGCAAAGGCGAGCAGGGTGGGAGGATGAGCAGGGTGAGCAGGGTATGCGGTAGGTGAAAACAGTATAAAGAGCCTAGCTCCTACTACATTACCTCGTCTTCTATCTATAATTTCTATCCATTTTAACTCTAGGCTATCTACTACAATAGAACAGAAACCGCTCACTCTATTTGGTGACTGGACTAACTCTCTCGTCTAAAACATGCGAACCCTTGCAATTATCATGACCTGTTCTTTATTTTGCGATCTCAACACCAGCGGAAACACCTGCAAATTGAGTTAGATTATGTCAAGAGAAGAATACGATGAGCTGAACTTACCCAGAGCCTTCTTGATATCGCCGTAGATGGCGAATTGGCCGGCAGTCAGTCCACCCACCATGAAAAGACGGGTTGGAAGACCAGCAAAGGATCCACGGAGACCAAGCTCGCCCGCAATCTTAATCAGTCGGGAGACGGTGCTCTCTCCGGGCAGGCCCTTGGTCTTGTTGATCTTAGACAGCATGGTATCGGCAGGCTGGGAAACGATAGCGGCAGCGAAACCGGCGAGAAGACCAGATCCCAAGTTGACAGTGGTCTGGGCTCCGCTCGACATGTTAGGCTTGTCGAACATGCCAAAGATGGACTCGGCAATCTTCTCATAGGCAACAAACTTGGTGATTGTGTAAGGAACCCTACATAAATATTAGCTTCAGTTCTGTTGTGCTGTTCACGTCCCACAGCGTGAGAGTAAGGGGGGGCGATCAGCGTACTGTTTGAAGAGAATTGGGCCAAATCCGGAGTAGAAGGCACCAATACCCTCGTTCTTGAGAATCTTTCCGAATCCACCAATCAGACCGTTGGCGAAACCAGGTGTCGAGACAAGACGGATGCGAGTAGCCTCGAGAGGGCAGAGAGCAACAGAGGCGAAGAACTCGGCGGAACCGGCAGACACAGAGTAGACGAGTGCGCGGTTCTCGCGGGCCTTCTCCATACCGAGAATGTCGATAGATCGTTGCTTGAAGAACTCATAACCGCCAAACTTGAACGCTCCCTGCATGAAATATCCAGCACAGGTAGGGCCAAAGCCGGTTGCAAGAGCGCGAACACCTTCCTTTTGGATAACCTGGCGGAAGCTGCTGATCATACCACGGTTGTAAGTGGTAGGGTCCAGCTGGATCCTCGTCTTCACACTATAGGATGAGTGTCAGTGGATGGTGGCTGGGCCAGAGATGATGGAATCGTACACGTCGACTGGAGTAAATGCGCCATGGGTGATGCAACAGCCAAGTGCACCAGCAAGAGCAAACCGAGAGTAAAGATCAATACCCTCCTTTTTCTTTGGCGCGACGCGCTGGACGATTTCGGCAGGAGAGACCGCAGCCATTGTGAAGGTGGTGATGAGCGTACGTGAAGCGACACAAGAAGATGAGCGGTTAAGGAGACAAAGATTGATTGAGTGAACAGGAAACAAGCCATTTTAATTGCCCGCCTCGCACTAATTACGGAGGTACAGGCCTTAAGTTTTCACAGTGGGTCTGGAGAGCGTAGCCATTAGACTAGGATCTTGACATGGGTACGCCAGTTCATGTTTGTACTCTGTGGCCTTTTCATCTCTGTAGTGGTACACTGCGACGAAATGCCAAGTCATTCGTCCTAGGATTGCTCGCCTGGCCCACTGTGAAAACTTAAGGCCTGTACCTTCGTAGACTGGAAGAAAATCCCATCGATCGTATATATCGCTGCGTATGCCGAGGTTATATAGACAACTGGCCTTTTGTCCGCTCATCAAAGCTCACATCAGATTGCTTCGGCCCTCTGATTTGCTGGCACGTCGCGTATCCCCTAAAAGCTACTTTGGTACATACGTAGAAATCTCGGCGCTCGGGATCGGAAGCCATGTGGGTCCTCCGACTGGTCACCGATGCCTCGCCAAGTACTACTCGTATGGCGGCACACCAGTTAAGTATTTACCGTAGTCTTAATACTCTCCCTCCCCCCCTTCCTAAACAAATATTAAACAGCGCGCTTGTTCTGGTCGGGACTCTCAATTATTACAATTTGTATGCCACTATACTCGTGGCATCTTTTGCAGTCACTCGATGTTGCCTGCATTTCAGCTGTAAGGCGAGAGCTTACAGGCGACGAGCTGAAAATTATATGTGAGTGGGTCTTAATCATATTGTCAAGCCTGATTTCATTGCGACATATTATGAAACTCGACAAGAGCCGATTGTTACGTACTCCAACGCCACCAATCTAGCCGCAATTTTCGGGCCTGGAACCCTCAGACTGCGCATAATATTGGAGGAATAGAGCGTTAGACGAAGGCAACTGAGGCCTTTATTCGACGTCGCACACGATCCTGCGCTCAATCAATTGGTCAAGGGCTGTCAGGTGGCGATGCATGATGTCGTTCTTCTCAGAGGAAAATAGAGAATTCCGCACTGAGAGTGAGAGACAGAAGAAGAAGAAGAAGAGAAGAAGAAGACGGAGCGCAGGAGGACTTGTTACAGTTTAGGAAGGTCTTGGTCGCTCCCAAGCAATCCAAGCCAAATAATTGTAGGATATGTAAATCCTCAGAGCATACCGCTTGAACGATATCTACTGACTAGGCTTAGTTCAATTAAAATAGTATAATATTGGTTGGAGGCTTCAGAATGGACACACGGTCCGGTCCGGTCCGACGATTTAGGACCAGATCCAGATCCAGACCATGATCTGGTCTGGGGTCGGTCCGTCCCCCGATTATAGTCGGTTCCCCATAACGGCACACTAGATTGCGTTGATATTACAATTTCACGTGCTATGGCGGGGTGAAATGATTAGCTCGGAGGGATTGTGTCAGCTGACAGGGCGGAATACGTTATGATGTGACAGTGCGGTATTACGTCAGCTGCTGGTGGGGGGAGCTATGAATATAAAATCCACTGGCAGGCTGCGGGCAATCGATGGCACAAATCGCTCGCGCAAATCGCTGGTGTATGTCGCCATATATTTTGTACGTGGTCGATACATGGGTTTATGTTGATGTGCACAAATCCTGGGGCCCCATATTCGATCCACTCACAAAGCTTTTGAAACATTACAGTACCTCCGTAGTATATGTTGGGACTCAATCAGTAACTTTTGTAATTAAGTGCCTCGGTTTAGCTCAAGAGGTGCGACCAGGATGCCAGGGGGACACGATTACGTGGCGCTTTTTAAGGAGGGGTGAGACCGTTGAACTAGGACAAATGGCTAGTTTTGGCCCCCATCGTCGATATTTAAGAATGAAACCCCGCGCCCTCAAGATAGGAACACAGCCGCACTCAATCCGGCTCTGATGATACGTACAAGATGACGATTATCTCTGACCGGCCTCACTCTCGTAAGAAGTTTGAGCAACAACTACCGCCTAAACCTCGTTATCCACCAATAACGGAGACTAGATCTAGTGGTCTTGGATCTTCCACGCTTTGAGTGGTTTATGGACTTATGCAGCAATGGCCCAGGGGGAGACGAAGGATTACGCTAAGTCGCCTGGATACATCTGCGGAATCGCCAAGGTACATCTGCGGCGCCGTTCAGCATGTTGCCTCACGGTGTGTTGCACTTCTTGTGCTCTCCGTCTGCAAAATGTTCTCACAACGACACTCATGCGACCGTTGCCGCCAGCAAAAGGTGCGATGCTTAAAGAATTGGGAATTGCAACCGGCGGGTGGCTGTAGTGGTGAGCATCTTCCCCCATGCGAACGATGTGCAAAGGCGGATGTGCCATGTGTGTATAGCTGTATGTTATTATCAACTTGTGGATAGCTTCCTGCTTGTGATACAAGACTAACATTGTAGCAGCAAGGCAGAATAATGGACAAGGCTCTCATCAGCTACGAGGACGGGAAGCGAATCCCTTATCGCCTAGAAGAAATACACAATACGGTCAGGATCTCACTGGGGTGCTCTCAAGGAGTGATGTTACCGGGTCTGATTTGGCGGATCTGACGATACCAATGCTCGATGCGACTATGCTTAATTTCGACGATGGCGACTTATTCGACCAGAACGGTAACCCCAACTTTACATGCAATGGAGATTACGATGCAAGGACCCAAGAGGATACTCTTACTGGGCAATTGATGTCCCTAAGCACCCGGACCACAGGCGCGATACGCGAACTCGAAGGCACGGGTGGCACTACGCCACTTACAGTAAATTCACCAGTGGTCAATAAAGCATTCGAGGCCGCAAATGCCCTGATCCGCATCGTCAATAGTACCTTGCTATCGAATCACGCATATACTTCCTTGCAACCCCTGGCCCGCGAAGAGGCCGAGCGACAGCAGAACACCGACTACGGTTTGGTCTTCCTAGTCCTTGCAGTTCACCAACACGTCCTAGCCCTCTTTAGGGCTATTTGTGACTCGATCCAACGGTCACTCGGGTCAATAGGCCCTGTGAGCGAGCAGCAACAGCAAGCCTTGCATGGTAACGGAGCGTCTTCTGCACAATTTGTAATGGTGTTGCAACTTGTTATGCACATGATTAACCGTGTTGGTCGAAGTCTTCGAATAGGGAGCCGGGATGCTGGTCGCTCAATCGCTGTCATTCATCCCCACGATTTGACATCGGGGCTCGAGGGCAGAGAGGAAGGTGGTGGCTCCCAATCTGTTGTCGATCTTGCTCGGGAAATGCTCAGAGCACTCCCCAACGAGCATGACAAAATCAAACACGCCATTCAGGGGCTGCAAACTTGCATGGAAGAAAGCATATGATGTTGTTTTTTGAGAAGCTTCTCTCACTTTCGCTGGCTTTGTTCAGTGGTGTGCTGTCACGGCTCTTTGGTCTTTGTCTGCGTGAAGATTTCTGGAAGAGCCTGGAACAATACAATCATGTATGTGTTTCTCAAAGCTTCAAATGCTTCTTAAAGAAGTCAAGCTGCTTGTTAAACAGACCATCCATATCTCCAAACATCCAGTTGAAGTGATCCTTCCCAGGAACGATAGAATGTTCCTTGGGTTCCCCTAGCAAATCAAATGCCTCCTTCTGCCTTGACGCCGGGAAAACCTGGTCTAGCTCGGGTGTTAACATGAAGACAGGCGTAGGGCTGATTTTTGGAAGCAGATGCATGATACTCCAGCCAAGGCCTCGCATGTAGCTCTGGACGGTGGCACGATTCTCTACCGGCAGATTCATGCCCTCCATGGTTGTGAAGAAACCAAGACCAGACACCTGGCCCAACGGCATGATGCCGTCCTCGTCTACAAGTGGCAGGTACATGGGTTCCTCTCCGTCAAGCTGATTGGCGCGGTCAGCCAGGGCAAGTTCGAGGATGGCTTCGTGGCGCTCCGGATCGCCGGTCACGTCGATCATGGGTGCCACGGCCACTACAGCAGCGACCCGCCTGTCTAGAGCCGCTGTCGCGAGCATGATGTTGCCATCGAAACAGAGCCCCCAAAGTACGATTTTTTCCGGATCCACTAGAGGGTTCTTGGAAAGCCACGATACCGAGTCGATGAAATCTTCAACTCGTCGGTGCATGTCGGTCTGCCGCCCAATTCGTAACGTTAGCGGATGCCATCAATGGACGTCTCAAACTCTTAAGACCCAGCAAGGCTCACATCACACCTTGGCTCACCGTCGCTAGAGCCGATGCTGTAAGTGTCGAAGATGAGTGCCGTGAAGCCATGCCTCTGATACCACTCAGCGACGTCGGGAACGACTACGTCTTTTGGCATGTTAAACTATATAACGCATTGTTAGATGATACGAGCTTCTTCATAGCGGCTCAGACATGGATAATAACGTACACCTGCAGAGAGAATGATGGCGGGTCCGCATTTTTCCGACGGGTACAGCCAGCCGCGTAATGTGACCTTGCTGAGGGTCTTGAACTCGATGTCTTGACGGGATGGTGGAGCCATTGCTGGTTCCTCTTGATGTATCGTCTTGCTGAAAATAGTTTAAGGGAAACGTCCCAAGTCAGACCAAACAGTACACTCTTTAACGCTCTGGCAACACTCCATCTTTTATTAGTGACGTTTATCTCGGACTACAATCCTTGTGCAAGCAAACAATGCCGCGACTCGGCGGCCGGCCCGGAGTCGGTGGTAGGTTCCCTACAAATTCGCATCTCCGGCTGGAGACACGGAGAGTTATCGGAAACTCCAGTACCCTCAAGAATAGACATCGGACGTCCTACAGGAGTTTTCCAACTGCTTTGCACTGACACGATTTATGGTCATGTGTAAGGGCCGATTGGTCTTCATGTTTGGCCGATCATCTGATTAAAGCTTCGGAGAGATTTTGGAGACTTTTGCCGGCGCACCGTGAATTCACATTTTTGCCTGAGGAGCTGATCTCTAGCGGCTATTCAAACCGGATGTGTTGCTGACTGAAGCATATCCCTTTGCATTAGTATCTGACGATGAGAATCATGCGGAGAAATAGCCCAATCGAGCTCAGTTGAGATTCTACGTTGCAAATATCAGATGCTTTTCAGACACATATGGACTGGTGAGACAAGGTGTTTTAATTCAACGATAACAGTAGTGTGTATCCCAACACCCAACTGAATATCGATGTTAATCAAGGAGCCTATATAATGTATTTTCCAAACAGCATGCAAGCCTCTTAGCAGACTCAAATGCCTATCTACGACGCTTGCTTTGAGAATAACTGTATCATGAACGCCAAATATATTTTGACACTATCTACTCCGCAAGTAAAGGCACAACCTGCCTCTTCGCCTGGACACCGCGCACGCGCACCTTATTAATATACATAGGAATTTGTGCCAGGCCCCCTTCCAGGACTTCTAGAGGATGACCCCTAATTGCGCCCTCATTTAATAACCTCTCGACCAGCAAAAACATTTTCGATCCGAACACTCTGTGTTCTGGCGTGCTTGGGCGACCATACGTCCCTCCAATTACGACACGTGTTCCCATAATAGTAGGTGCCATCAACCAATCAGAAACCACATCTCTCCGCGTGTATTTTGTGGCGGCATCTATGGCTTCGATGGCAATGTATTTGCCGCCAGAAGAACCGATTGCCTCGTAGCACATTCTCATAGTCGGTGTGTCGGTAACACAATCGAAGACCATTGTCAAATTATTTGCAGTATATTCGCGGATGTCCGCACCGCATGTAGGTGAGTGATAGTCGAAACACGCTGCAGCACCATATGACTCGCATAGTGAATTGTTGATAGGTGAACATGTAACAATGGGTGTATAACCGGCGCTGCAGAGACAAGCGTTAGTGCGGCAATGCTCCCATGTATGTATTATGTGCAACCAAGCATATTGCAACAGAGTGTGACTTTTAACTCACATCTTCAAGAACTGAATTGCCATGGTTCCGGTATCCGTCGCACCCCCTGAGACAAGAATAAACGTTGGAGAGTCTTGATCATCCGAGTCGGGACGCGGCATCGAGAGCTCCAACCCAGGCGCTTGGAACAGAGCCAGACCAGCGGTTGCGACCGCAAGTCCCATTGAGCTTGCTTGTGTCAATGATATATTTTCGGGAACATGACAGGCCAGGTCCTCTGTTGCCAAAGCATACTCCGCAAAGGCGCCTGCCGTTTTGTCCAAAGCATTGAGTCCAAAGGTTACAGCGAAGACACGGTCGCCGGCTTTGAACCGCGTCACACCTTCGCCGACCGCAACAACGATGCCAGCAAAGTCACAACCCCCAATTGCCCCAGGAATATTGGAGTAGTCTACGATTTTTGCGTCGTATGAGCTGACCGCAACCGCATACACGCGACACAACATGTTGCCCGGCTTTGGATGAGGAATGTCGATGTCGTCGGCGAGCCGGTAGCCCCCAGACTCGTCACCAACGAGAGCCTCCATTGTGGTTCTAATCTTCATTTTCGGTATGAGATATATGTTAGCAATGGGTCGTGGCAAGATGCATGTTGTGCATATAAAAGACGATAAACCCGTTGAGAATCTTGTGGCATGTCTTATTATTTTTCTATCTTCCAGACACAGTACATAGTCCAAAAGCTAACTGCTTATTTTGTGATATCAATAAAATGTTACTATTGTTATTGTCTCCGTGATTCGACCCATCCGACCGACAAGACATCGGTGGATGACCGGAGGACCCACATGGCTCCGATTCCGAGGCGCCAAAACCTAGCCGTACTCTAGCGCATCGGAGAATCGCCCCGTTCCGCGTGGAGACACCGCTCCGACATCCACCGGCTTTGGTCCATATGAAAAATGGAGTCAGCGGAGTCAGCGCTAGGACCTGGCGTTAGCGGCTGGTGCATAGTTATTGAGAAAGTACAGAGCCGGCAGTTTTTCTGCAAGCTTGATTGAAGTCAAGCTGATTCGATATATGCATCTCAATTGCGATGCATAGCCTGTTGCTAATATTCCGCTGATCTTAAGTGGAAAAAAATGTGAGCTCCGTAGGCCTGCGCGGGGCTGATGATCGGGCTTTGGGTCTCATCTCAAAAGGCCAGTGTCGGAGCGCTGTTGGGCGTGGGGCCACAACGGACTTGCGGACTTAAGCCGCTCATCGTGCGTCTCGAGTAACCTTGGCGATGAAGCCCCTGTTACGCCCAATAAATTTGTATATCCAAACACTTCTTTGCTACACATGCTTCCACGTCAAATCAGTCGAACTGCACAAGGTCGCCATCAACAAGAGAACGCAAGTCTCATATTAGGCGCAGTGAGCAGTGCCTTACAACCCCAATGTCATCAGCAACTACCCCCTTTCCAGATGGCGACAAGGACAAACAGACTGTAGAGAGTAACGACCAGTTTACTAGCTCGTCTCCGAGTATTGACCTAGAAAAGCCTCAACTCAGTAAAGAAGGCGATGCCGTTGTTGAAGACGGAGCTGCGGCACCACAGGATGTAGGGGAATATGCAACAGGGATGAAGCTTTTTATCATCGTGGTTGCGCTCGTACTTAGTGTTTTCCTCTTTTCTCTTGACCAAGTAGGTCTTTACCACAACAAGCTTCTTCTGGAATAGCATGCTAATGAGCCGTAATACAGACCATTGTTGCGACCGCCATTCCAAGGATCACCGATGAATTTGGTAGTCTCAACGACATCTCGTGGTATGGCTCGGCTTTCTTCATGACGCTTGGAGGGTTCCAGTCTGTGTGGGGTAAAGCATACAAATACTTCCCCCTCAAGATCAGCTTCCTGTTGGCCATATTTATCTTCGAGCTCGGAAGCTTGATTTGCGGTGTGGCACCAAATTCATTGACGCTCATTGTTGGTCGCGCGGTTGCTGGCGTCGGCGCCGCAGGTATCGGGTCTGGAGCGTACACGATCGTCGCCTTTGCTGCTGAGCCCAAGAAAAGAGCTACATATACGGGAATTCTCGGCGCAGCATATGGTGTCGCTGCTGTAGCTGGACCACTTGTTGGTGGAGTTCTTACGGACAAGGCAACCTGGCGATGGTACGTCGAATTCTGTGCTTGTTTTTGTGTCTTTTTATCTGTTCCCGAATCTCTTGTGACTCGAATTGGTCTGACTTGACGACTAGGTGCTTCTATATTAACCTCCCCATTGGTGGTCTGGCGGCTGCTACGATCTTCATTTTCTTTCAAACGCCAAAAGCTGCAAAGCCAGTCGATGCTACAATCCGTGAGAAACTTTTACAAATGGACCCTATGGGTACGGTACTCATCATGGGTGCCGTAATCTCCTTCATCCTCGCTCTTCAATACGGTGGCGTAAGAGAGTCTTGGAACTCTAGTATCGTCGTTGGTCTCCTTGTGGGCTTTGTCCTCATTCTCATAGCCTTTGCAATTCTAGAAATCTGGCAAGGCGAGCGCGCAATGCTAACGCCGCGTCTCTTGCGCAACCGGAACGTTTGGGTAAACGGCTTATATGGCTTTTTCTTTTGTGGAGGATATTTTGTCCCGCTGTATTATCTTCCCATATACTTCCAGAGTATCGACAATGTTAGCCCAATAGCCTCGGGAGTGCGCAACCTGCCACTCATCATCGCATTCAGCATTGGTGCAGTTGTTTCGGGCGGAGCCATATCCAAAACGGGTGTTGCAACTCCACTCTTGACAGCCAGCGCTGTCATTACAACGGTCGCCGCCGGTCTACTATATACTCTTGACATTGGGAGCGGGGCGGGTAAGTGGATTGGATATCAGATCCTGACGGGATTGGGATTCGGCGTGGGGTTCCAAGTCCCAATCATTGTGGTGCAGGCCACTGCCCAGCCAACCGACTTGGCTTCTGTGACTGCAATCACTCTATGTAAGTCCTATTCCCATTCTTTCCGGGAAGTGATGTGTACCTGTAATGCTGACAATGTCCCTGCGCAGTTTTTGAGACTGTCGGCGGCGCATTGCTCGTCGCTTCCGCACAATCTGGATTCGTCAACCAGCTTTTGCGCAAAGTTGTCAGCACCGCGCCTGGAGTTGATCCAGCTCTAGTCGTGGCTACTGGAGCCACTGATTTGCATAAAATATTTTCAGGAGACGAACTGAGTGGCATCCTTGTCGCATATATGGCTGGCATCAAGGTTGCATTCGCCATCACTATTGGGGCCGTGGGCATCGCTATCCCGATAAGCCTGCTCAGCAAGTGGGAAAGGATCAACCAGGAGAAACCCAGTGCGGAAGAGCACATTGATTGATTTGAAAAATGTAATAATGTTGTTCTTATAATATTGCTGGAATTGGTTGATAAGTGAGACCGTGGCCATCAAGAAAAAGAGGCGGTAATTCCCAATTGTACGACTCGTGTGTTTCTCAAAATGCTGAATCCACTCGTATCCAATTTCATTTGTTGTCCACCCATTTTCACTTAATGTAATCACCCAATCTCGCGGGAGGCCAGAGTTTTTATACAAAGCCGATAAGTGGTTTTGCCCTTTAAGTATGATCAATGGAGGAATTGCCCCGCCAGAAGAATTGATGCCTTGTATTATAGAGACCCATTCTCGATTCCCTAGCTGTGCAGTCTTTGGCCGACTTCTCCATTTAGAACTTGTAACTACCTTAGCAGTAGCAATAACTCTCATAAGAAACCTTGCTTCGTCAAAATTGTGTATGTCCTCCTCCACGATTCAATATTTAGCAACTATGTCTGGTACAAGCCTAAATCAGGCTCCCAGTATTACTGGATCTTCGCCTTGAGCTATTAGAACACGTCACACGGTTCACGCAACACAATTTTACGAACATAACATGGTATCTACAATGTAACAATTTAATATTTACTAAAACCTGTTGGTGTCAATCTATCTATCGATTTCTTCTATTTCTTGCCCGGGCCTTTCCTCAATACAGGCGACACAAATACTTCGCTATGACCAACGAACGTAGCCTCGACAGCCTTGGGCATACCCATGGCTATGGCCCTCTTCATCCACTCGGCTGTCGGTAGAACATCGACGTTGGTCCCGAGTCTCTCTCGGTACATGCCCGCGAGGTCCGACAGCCAGTAGCTGTTCTCGCCGCAGTAGTTGTGTACGGCAAATGATTCAAGGGAATCGTGACTCCATGCCGTCGCCACAAAATCTGGCACCACCTGGCTAACGTCAATGACATCAAGCTGACCAACCCACAGACGGGGATCCAAAGCCGGTACGGCCCGCATCTTAGTACAATAACGATCTAGGGCTACTAATGGGATCTCTTCGGGCGCGTCAGGACCCAAGATGTTGGGGAAGCGGTGCACAACCGTTGGAGGGCCTTCCACGTTTTCAAGCAGCATCTCGCCCACCCATTTGCTGGCAGCGTAACCTAAGGCGCTTTTCATCAACGATTCAACATCCCCTGGAGGAGAGATACTCGATGGCGGCACCTCTGCTAGTTCAGGAGTTCCCTTCTGAAGCATGGCCACCGAAGACGACGAGACAAAGTGAACGGGGATGTTACGTGGCGTTGCCATGGCAAGGAGTGTCTGCGTTGAGACAACGTTGGCAGCTCGCATTGCTTCGTACGACTTAAGATGGTTGACGTCGGCACCTAGGTGGATAATCACGTCGGCTGTTTGGCTGAGGCGCCTGAAGTCGCCAGCTGAGAGTCCCAGCTGCGGCTTGGCTAAATTGCCCTGGTACTCGCGGATTTTGACGTCTTGGACCCGGACGTGACGCGAGCGAATACAAAGACAATGTATCTCAGCAACACTCGCATCGGCGGCGAGGTGGCGAAGCAAATGAGTGCCCAGGAAACCCGTACACCCCGTGATAACGACGCGGCGTGCATCGCTCCGAAGCGCCTCGACGTTCGTCGTCGAATCGGTACCTCGCGGAATGAGGCCACGAATTCCGCCGATGAGCTCTGCCACCTCCTTGGTCCAGTCCTTTTCTGGGTCGCGACGAGGTTCGGTATCCTTGACCTCTGTCTGAGACGGGCCCGCACGAAGCTTTCTCCAGCCAGCCAGTGCATCCTCGCAAACTCGTGACAGAGAGTGGTTTGTCGACATGAGTTTCAATACCGGCACATCCACCCCCAGTTCTTTGAGGAACCACTCGCGAATGCGAACTGATACCAGCGAATCAACGCCATGGTCAACCGCTGGAACGTCGACAGCTATCTGAGCCGGATCAAGCTGGAGCATGTTGCCCAACGCTACTGTAAAGCACTTCACCAAAATTGTCAAGCACTGCTTTGGATCCTCAGCTGCTGCCAGTTGAGTCTCGACTCTTGCGTTGCCCTCGACTTCTTTTGTATCTGTGTCTTCTTGCACGTTACCCTGTACGAGATAGCATGAGAGCCGCGGGTCTTCATGCCACGCATCCGGGAATGTTGTCTTTATGGCAGTGATGAGCTCGGATGGCTGACCCGAGTTCGGTCGGCCGCACACAATGGCCTCCGCCAACATGTCGTGCAGGTCCGTCTCGGCCTGTCTTCCCAATTGTGGGAGAAGAGACCTCTCAATAGCATCGAGATGCTGATTTTGTGATCGGAAAATGTAGCCCAACCCCGTCAAGAAGCCGATTGCAATAACAGAGCCAGCTAAACCACGGGCATGTCGCTGTCGCACAAGACTAGACATGAAATGGTTCGCCGCGCTATACGCGGACTGGCCAATGATTCCTACTAGCGACGTCGCCGACGAAAGAACAATGAAGAAATCCAATGCTTCATCGTTTTCGCCAAAAATTTCGTCAAGGTTCTGAGTTCCTGCAACCTTTGGCGCCAGTACCGCTTCAAAATCGTCCCAAGACATGTGGGCGAAAAGGCGGTCTCGAAGCACCATGGCGCCATTGATGACACCTCCAATGGGCGGCATGGTTGACCTGATATTGGCACATGCTTCTCTTAAGGCTTCCTTACTCGTCACATTGACCTTCACCGCGCATAGATTGGCTCCTTTCTGGGACATGAATTCGATAACACCCTCTGGAACCCTGGGATTTCGACTGCCCAGCACCACATTTCGAGCTCCATGCTCTACCATCCACGCAGCAACGGAGATGCCAACATCTCCCGTCATCCCAAAAAGGATATATGTCTTGTTGGCGGCAAACAACCCACTTTGGTCGAGAGCTCTAACGGTCGTGGTGACACTCTCAGCAGTGCGCCAGTCAATGACAGCCCCTGGACTCAACCCCTTGACTCTCTCTCCTCTTAGATGGTCGATGGACATAACCTGGTTTAGGTGACCAGCGCTCTTGACTTTATTCTTGTCCATAACTTGGGCTAGCTCACGCAGCTTCTCATATTTTATCTGAATTGTCAAATCATCGGCTTCAATCACTTTCGTAGAAGGTGGCAGGGTATCACGCATCAGCGTCGAAAGATCCTTATTTCGCGCGGCTTCCAGATTGATCAAGGTTTTCACAGGTCTTGGGACAAGTGACTGCAGGTCTCGCCCACTGATATATGGATGGATGAAACCCTGATCCCGAGCGCTTGCGATATCCGATGTCGTCAAGAACACAGAGACACCTGTATTGTGAGCAGTACGAATGATAGCCTGCTTGGCATAGTTAGGGGCGCCGTGAATCCAAACGGGCCCCCCTGAGTTATCGAGAAGAGATGAAGCCATTGCCTGTACTATGAGATGGTGCAGCTGTTCAGCATCTGATTCTTCGTTGTCTGATGCGGCGTTATTGCGTCCACGGTACAAGACATGATCTTCAACGACCGTGACCGTGGAGCGATTTGAGTCCGAAAAGCCCATGACTTTGTCTCCGGATTCTACATCGCGACCAATCCAAAAGTACACCGGCATTGAGCGATCAGGAGTGACTAGTCCGTTATAAGTAAAAGCATGTATGGTTGATGCTGTGACCTGCACACGTATCTCGCCTGATTTAGAATCACCGACGTGACAATCAAACAGCTCCAAGGCTCCATCTTGTTCAGTTACTTCGACGCTAGCGTCGGGGAGTCCAAGGCTGGTAATCTGGGTGAGCTGTCGGTTCTTTGCGCTGGACCGGCGATTCAAGCTGTCCAGAGGCAGCACTCGGGGTACGTAGAATGCCCCGTCTCTTAATGCAAGATGAGGTTCGTGCGTCCAGAGGATATCATCTGAATCGGATTGATCTGTCGCGCTGAGTCGAAGAAGAAGAGTTGCTAGCAACTCTGGTGTAAGTGATGCAGGCTCTTCCACATCGAGAAACTGAAGCCTCAGGTCACTGCATTCGGCCAGAAGCGTTCGTCCTAGTCCGACCGTTACGTTTGCCATGGGATTTTTGCCGGAAACCGCCCCCGACATTACCCACAGAACAATACTTGCGTTGCGGAAGATAGTCTGTATAGCTTGGAATGTTGCCTCTGTCATGCCTCCAAATATTGGGTTGTCTAGATCGCATAGGCAGAGCACTACTGCTCCGCTCGGAACTTCGATACCTTCGAGCTCGCGCAGGTAGGATGAGCCGTGAGAAGCAAGGATTTCCTGCGACCTGGTTCCAAGTCCGGACTCATTACCGCCAACAACAAGTACCGGCCCTCTCGACGTCAATGCTTGCCGTGAAAGGTCAGAAAGCGGCTCGTGAAGTAGCTGGACTGTCTCGTCCATTGCCTGAGACATGATTACGGAACAATAAGAAGGCGTTGAGCTTGCGGTAACTCCTGAAAACCCGGTCGCTTTCAATAACGTGTCCCACTCGTTACTACTGATTGTAGGAGCCCAGACTCGTCCCTCATCTGCGCCTAGAAACCACCCAGGGAGCGTGCCCATGATCAATTGCATGGGAAGATGGTCGCGTGTGATCTCTAATAAGACCAAGTAGCCGCCGGGTCGAAGCAAGCGGCGACAGTGACGCAGCGTTTCTTGCAGACTTCGAGTCGCGTGCAGACAATTAGAGGCGATTACCATGTCAAAAGAACCTTCATCGAAGCCTTGATCCATGGGGTCCTTTTCAATATTCAGCGTTTTGAATTTCAGTTTTCCGCCGTGTTGGCTGAATTTTGCCTTTGCAGGCTCGAAAAAGCCGGCTGAGATGTCAGTATAAGTGAATGATGAATATTGATCGCCCAAAGCCGACAGAACCGTTCGAGTAGTACCGCCCGTTCCAGCACCAATCTCGATTACTTTCATGCGCGGGTAGCGGTGCGCGATCTGCTTTACCAGAAGCCCAAAGTCAAGATTAGCATCAGCGACTCCAGTGCCCTCAACGTACAGACGGTCTAACATGTCGTCTGTCAATAGCACCTGTAGGGCAGGCTTCGTCCCGCGGGCGATGGCAGGCAGATTTTTCCCCACGGCATGTAGTAATTGCATATCGTTGTTACGCGATGTCAAGTAACTGGCGCTCCATCGTTCGACATCCTCTAGAGTGTCGTTTACCCACTCTGCTTCAACATCAGGACGTTGACCTGCCTCGATCTGGGGAAACAGATGATCTCTAACCCACTTCATCATGTGTCGTCGATGCTTGCTCATTAACATCAGCTCAGAGGGCTTAATCTGGTCACGAAGCCTGCGTAGATAGAAATAAGCTGTGCGTGTCAATAGCTTTTCAAATGCCACAGCCTCTGGAGAAAGCTTGGTCATTTGCATGGGCTCGATGCCATGGATTGCGTCGCGCGCCCAAGTTTCGCTTGCGTACAGCCATCGGTCTTTACTCTGGTTCAGGGCAGTCCAATGCACTCCACGCATTTGTACTTCGACACTCGAATCTCTGGCGTTGAACACCTCTACGTCACCCTTGAGTAACATCGCTTCTATCGATGTCAAAACGCTATCTGCCATTAAAAGGCCTGTGGATGCTGATGATATTTTGATGCGGACGCAGTCAATGCGCGTGGGGAGATACACTGTCCCCAGTCGGCCGTCCTCCGGGAAAGAAAACGCAGCCAAGACCCCCTGAATAGCAGTATCCAGAACTACAGGATGGGTAGCTGCACGGATCGATGTTGACTCTGGAGGCACTGGGAGGGATACGACCGCGTGGTTGAGACGGCGGTCCACAGTGGTTGCTTTGAAAGGCTCAGAGTAGTTGTATCCTACTTTGGACAGATAAGAGTAGAACTGGTCCATGTCCAGGGTATTCATGGGAAGCAGTGGTTGGTTGCGACAGGGTAGAGAATTGTTGTTAGGTTCACCAAGCCAAAGTCGTACGCCAGCTGTGAAATGAGCCGTGAGTCCATTCAGAGGGCTGTCCAACTTGGCTAAGTTGACGTTCCCACTATAACAAGCCACTTTCGCGGTGAGGCAATCGTCGGACTGGCTCGTAACACTTACGGTGAAAAGAACCTCGAGACCTGGGGAATCTTCTTGTAGACCCATGGCGCGCACGATTTCAACATCATGCAACTCGACGAGGCGCAGCGCTGTCTGATCGTCCACGAGTCGTATGGCAGCCTCGTACGCCATTGTGAGATATCCTGTGGCAGGAAAAAGAATTTCACCTTGAATGTTATGACCGGTCACCCATGGGAGCTCGCTCAGCCTAAAAACCTGGCGCCAATGGACTTCCCGTCTGCCATTTTCGCCTAACGTCACAGGGTGGCCGAGAAGCTCGTGTCGTGGCTGGTTTTGAGAGCGGAAGATGCGAGAAGCCCTAGACTCACGCCAGATGAGGCTATCATGATCCCACGGATAAGTTGGCAAATTCTTGATAATGCTGGACTCCTCTGAACCAGCCTGTGGTAAAGCCCGATGCATACCATCGAACGTGATAATAGGATGTTGAGATGGGAAAGACGTCCAGACAACTCCTAGACCATCGGCAAATGCTTCAACTGCACTCTCTCCACGTTTCAAAGTGCCACAATACGGAACGACTACCCCAGTCAACGATTTGATAACCTCTGAGCTTGGTCCTTTGAGAGCTGGGTGCGGTCCAACCTCGAGTGCGAGGTCAAAGACGAAGGGTTCTTCGGAAACGGCTCGGTACACTGCTTGAGAGAATTGTACTGTGTTAGTCAGATTGTCGACCCAGTACTGCCCCTCGAGTAGTTCCATCCCATATTTGCTGGCAAAAGAGCGACTGCGACCATTTAAGCCCCAAACACTTGAGTACCAAGCGCATCTCCTCGGCCCCCTGAGAGCTCTGATACCACACTTGCGTACTGATTCTAAATAGGGTGCGGCGCAGGGCTGCATATGGTGTGAATGATATGCTGTGTCTACAGCCAGTACGCGGGTAAAGGTCTTATCTCGATCTAACCGCTCTTTGGCTTCATCGATGGCATCCGCATCCCCTGCCAGCGTGCAGCTGGTGGGAGAATTGCTGGCGGCCACTTTGAGAGTGGGACCAAATTCGTTGCAGAATGCGGATGCTTGTTCCAAACCCATTCCTACAGCCATCATTTTACCGCGCTTTTCGTCCGGACCCTTGGCTAAGTATGAATGAAACCCTCTGTAATAAGCAATGCGAATTGCGTCTTGGGCATCCAGGTAACCCGCAGCATAGGCACAGGCAATTTCTCCAGAAGAATGGCCAACAACGGCAGCAAATTCAACACCGATTACGTGAAGTACATCTACCAGAGCGATCTGGAGAGCAGTACACAATGGTTGCGAGATAGCGGCTATGCCGACACGAGACATCGATTTGGGCAACGAAAGCTCGTCGATAAGAGTCCAATCAGGACGATCGCCGTCAGGAAGCGTATCGAGACTACGCTGTAACCGATCCATGGTTGTACGGAATACAGGCGACGCATCGTAAAGTTCCCTGCCCATAGTAGCCCACTGCGCTCCTTGCCCAGTGAAGACACCAAGAATCCGCGGCGGTAAGGATTCGGGAATGGCTGCGATACGTGAGGTATTTTTGAGAATTTCCGTCCGTGCTTCAAGCTTGTCGGCAAGCTGAGCAGTAGACGTGGCTGCAAAGGCGGCCCTGAATAAGAAATCGGTCCTCTGGAACATGGTGCGTGAAAGTCGACCAAGATCCGTGTCAGGATGCTCTCTAAGGTAATTAGCCAGAGATGCAGCCTTTCCAGCCAAAGCTTTAGCTGAGTTGGCGGACAGTACGACAAGGCCACCTTGGGCTGGTTTAGATGGACGGTGGTCATGTTTTCCATCCCAACTTTCAATAATGGCGTGGGCATTGGTTCCACCAAAGCCGAAACTGTTCACACTGACGCGGCGAGGCTGCCCGTTCGGGACACTAGGCCATGGAGTTAATGTCGTTGGGACGCGAAGTTTGTCGTAGAACGGTCGAATCTTGGGGTTCAGATCTCGGAAATGGAGATTGGCGGGGATTTGGCCATTCTGAACCGCCAACGACGCCTTTAGTACTCCAGCGAGGCCCGCAGTGCCTTCGGTATGCCCAAGGACTGTTTTGATCGACCCAACCAAGAGTTGTTCCTGGTCGTCATCCTGTTCCGAACTGTGAGAGAAGAAGGCTTCATGTATGGCTCGTGCCTCAATAGCTACGCAAGTTAGGATATTATTTTAACAGACGATGGTGGGCTATGTCGAGTGTTAACTTACGATCTCCCGCCGGTGTGCCGGTACCATGAGCCTCGAAGTACTGTGGGCGATCGCGTGCGCTTGTCGCGTCAAGTCCGCACCTTTTATATGTGTCCCGAATAAGCTGAGCCTGCGCTCTTGCGCTCGGCATGGTGATACCTATGGTGTGGTCAGCATAATGTGGCCACGAATGGGGAATAAAAAATCAACCTGGCGTTCGTCCATCCGAGTTCACACCCGTTTCACGGATGATACATTCAATATGGTCGCCGTCAGCGAGGGCTTGACTAAGAGTCTTGAGAATAACGGAAGCAAAGCCCTCGCCCCGTGTATAGCCATCGGCAGATGAATCCCACATATAAGATCGTCCGTTTGGGGACAGCATGTTTAACTTGAAATTTGCTGGTCAGCTCAAATAGTGTTTGTGATGTCATGACATAGCATACGTTTGATAGAGCAATGAATGGCTCGGGTCCAAGAATAAGGTTGGCCCCTGCCGCAACAGCCATGGTCACATCTCCATTTCGTAGTGCAAGGACTGCTTGATGTAAGGCCACGAGAGACGAAGAGCAAGCAGTGTCGCATGCAACAGAAGGACCTCTCCAGTCAAAGAAGTAAGAAAGGCGATTGGCGAGGATGGACATGTGAGTACCCGTTGCATGGTATTGTGGTAGACTGTCGAGGCCACGCATGGCAGCAAATTGGTAGTCGAAGCTCATAACCCCCACAAAGACCCCAGTCGATGATCCTTGAAGCTTTGGTATCGAGTAGCCTGCCGATTCGACGCCCTCGTATACCGTTTCGAGAAGGCACCGTTGCTGAGGATCCATTGCCTCGGCCTCCTTTGGACTGATGTTGAAGAAGTCGCGGTCGAAGGCTCGCGGGTCATCTTGTAGAAGATACGCTTTCGTTGCATTTGAGCTCTATAGATAAGTTAGTAATTGAACCGACGTTCGCGATTCGAAGTGGTGGTTAGTAGTGTCTTACCCCATGATGTTGGCTGTCTTTGTGATAAAATCCTTTCGTATCGAAGCGACTGGAGGGAATCTCTTGCACGATATCTTGTGGATTCTTGAGAAGGTTCCAGAGCTCAGACGGGGAATCTGCACCACCAGGAAAGCGACACGAGCTTCCAACGACCGCGATTGGCTCCGGTATCGAACTGATGCTGGGTTCCAGATAATCACCCATGATTAAGGTCTCAAAGAACTCAATCAGAGTCCGATGAGTTTTGGAAATCTAGAAGACTTGGGCTTTTTAGTCTTTCAGATATGGTAAAACTGCATTGCTCCGACATGTCGGTTGCTATGCCACCCAAATCTTAGATAGCACAAGCTCCGCCTCCGCCAATTGATCGCCGATTGGATCCGAGCGGTCCCAGACCCTGGCTTTTCCATATTATCGGTGCTGCTTGCGGAAGGATGAAAAGGCAATGCCGAGTCAGACGGAGTTGCGAGTCGGGCATGAGGATCCCAACAAGTGGCTCGTTTCCCAAGTCTTTCTCTTTCCATCTGCAAGACATTGTCTTCGCTACGCTAGCCCTATTTTTATAGAGGTGTATACGTGTAGAGAATATCCCAATCACTCAGTCCACTAGGATTCTCAAATTTTCTCATATTCCGATTCTCTAACCTCGAGTACGTGTTCGAACATCTATCGGCTACCGTGAGCCCACTTATATATTCAACTCAATCGCAACTTCTCGTTTTTGCCAGATCAAACTTTGAGCTACCATGGCAGAAGCGGCGCCCGACTCCAAATACCTCATTGAGCAGCTTAAATTGCTGGTTCAAAACCCAGACTCTCTGAGCCATGGGGACAACGAAGCGCAGCGTCTAGAGGTTCAACGCCTTGCTCGTCTCGCTTCGGTCGCCTTAGAAACACCACCCGAGACCACGGAACGCGTTATATTCGCATACCTTCCCCTCGTCATTGCGCGCATCAGCAATGACTACGGCATTCTCGCCGCCCTGGTCAAAGGCAGCGAAGCCAACCCTGTGGCTTTGTCTGAACTTGTTAAAGTCAGTGGTTTGGATATATCCCTTGTCAGCTCCATCATGGATTACCAGAGCTACGAGGGCTCAGCAATCGAGCCTCGTCAGGGCTTTTATGCGCCGACAAAGCTCACCCGCAATATGACCGATCCATCATTCATACACTCATCCACCACTTTTCATGATATGGTCGGACCCGGCTTCGGCGCACTTCATCGCCTTCTCAAAAACGGACCCGATCAAGCTGGTCAGAAGACGGCGTTCCAGGTCGGTCATCACACCACAGGCAGTTTCTACGATTGGGTCGAATCTCGTCCAGATGTGCACGAAGCATTTTACGGTTACATGGCAGGGTTGCACTCCATCATGGCGAGATGGATTAACTCAGTCAACTTTGATGAGGATTTCGCGCGCAACGCCACCGAGAACGACGTGGTTTTCGTCGACGTAGGAGGTGGCGACGGTGGCCAGTGCCTCGAAGTTCAAAAAGCGCACAAGCTCGGCGGGAAAATCATCCTCCAGGACCGTGCCGTCGTCATCGAGAAGGCTACCAAGGCGAAGGAGGCTGGCATAGAGACCATGGTGCACGACTTCTTCACTGAGCAGCCGGTGAAGGGAGCGCGGGTCTATTGTATCCAATTTTGTCTCCTTAACTGGAACGATGAGGACTGTGTGCGAATTCTCGCAGCCCAGACTCCCGCCATGAGACCCGACAGCGTTTTGCTCATTTCAGACTACGTGCAAGGTCTGAGATGGGAGAACGAGGGCGGACCTCTAGAGCCAGATTTGTTCACGCCAGCTGTAGCTCTCTCCTCGCATATCTGCCACGGAGCAAGAGGCAGATCTCGCGCAGACTACCGTGGACTGTTGGAGCGCGCTGGCCTGGAGCTGAAAGAGCTCAAGGCGCTGACCAGCTTCGGTCAGGCACTGCTCATAGCCAAGAAACCATAGATGAAAGTGAAATATGACCCTTTTGCATCTACTCAGTTAGGCTCGTTCGATGTGACTGCAATGATTCTCCAAAACGTCTTCAGAATGCAATGTGTAAGACTGGCAAGACTAGTTTGAGCTAGTGTGGGTCATGGGAACCCGACCCCATCGGGGGCCCGACCCCTGACCGGCCCTTTGTGGGTCCAGTCCCAAATCTTCGGACCGGACCGTACTCCGGCCAAAGCCTCCAAGCCACGGTCCCCAAATAGACTGCCAAGAAAGCGTCCCATATGAAAAGGATGTACAACTACACCTATTTATCTACAAAGGGTACTTTATTATATAACCTTAATATATTATAGTATGCAAAATAAATCGTATAGTAAAGTACCTTTCCTTATAAAAATAAGCGTAGGAGTACATCCTGTTTATATAGAACACTATTGGGGGACCGCACTGGTCAAGGCGATTTGCTCTAGATTCTAACTGTAGTTTTGAAACCAGTGGTCCCCTATGACGCACACTAGTTTGAGACATGGCTTGTACAACTGTATTTAAACGTGCTGGTATTTGATAAAGTCATGTGAAACTGTTGCAAATGATTTTAAGAGCCTACTCTGCCGGGTACTCAATGATTGCAGTCGAAAGGGTAAGCACGCTATGACCGCTATTCGAGGGAAACCAACCCAGATATTGCTCATGCCTGTGTGCAATGCATGTTTGTACCGCCGTTGGCGTGAGTTAGCTGCACGGACAAAACCGGTCGGAGGCCCGACCGGAGAATTTGAGCAAGTCTCCGAAACCTTGATTTCCTGGACCCACCATTGCCGGCTGACGTTATCGGAAGGAAGGCTGCTCACGGAGCCGATCCCCAAGAAGCTGATACTGTAGAGTGGTCCTAGCCGGGATTATTATGCATATGATTTGACTGCAAACATGCTTCAATAAAATCCAGCATTGTGCATGGTTATTGCCAATTATCAAAGATTGCAAACTACTCTTGGATTTTGGTAGGCAATTAACACGTAGGTTTTTTTCGAGAAAATTCTCCCTACCAGAAAATCCAACTGCACTGTTCATCGATCGCAGTATCATTATGGCTGAAAATCGAAAGGACGTGGAGTTCAAGACGATAGATGGACTGACTCTACGCGGGTGCCTGTTTTCAGGTCCCAAGGGTGGCCCTGCTATAATCGTCAACGGTGCCGTAAGACTACCTTTGATACATACCCACTTCAATGAGACTCGCGAGACGGACGAGACAAATGTGTGTATATCCACGACTAATGTTCTTATTAGTTCAATTGCCCAAAAGAGATCTTTGCAGCTGAAGTTGCGGAATGGTTTGGACGACATGGCTTAACGGCTCTTGTTTACGATGCCCGTACTCTAGGTCTGAGTGACGGCCTGCCTCGAAACGATCTGGACCCGCAGAAGATGGCCGAAGACAATCACGATGCTGTCACAGTAAGGCTTATGCTATCTTCTGCTGTGAGCACCCTGAAACCCAAGATGCTAAGAGTAATATAGTTCCTACAGAATGAGGGCTGGGTTGACCCAAAACGCATAGCCGTATGGGGGTTTTTTTATAGCTCCGGTATAGCACTCGAGGCAGCGGCATTTGATAAGCGCGTCGCTGCAGTTATCGCTCAGGGCCTGATGCCCGACTGGTGTATTAACCCGGCAGACCAAGAAGAGATCGTTGCTCGCGCTATTGAGGATCGAGCGAACCAGCTCCGTGGCAGCGAACCTGAGTACATTCCACTGGTCAATGAGAAGGGCGAGCACGTATTGCTGTTCAAGTATCTAGTCGACCTTACAGCTGAGCAAAAGGCAGCTCTACCTGCTTGGGTTGATAATGCGAAGAAGCTTGCACCGACTTTCAATGGTCGCATGACGGTTCAGAGCTTCTATCGCCATGCAAAGTGGAAGCCAATGCATATATTTGCATCCGTTAGCCCCACTCCCGTCATGATATTGACACCTGAGAACGACGAAATCGTGTCGCCGGACTTGCAGCGAGAGATATTTGAAAGTCTGCAGTCGAAGCAGAAAAAGCATGAAATCGTCAAGGATAAAGGACATGCAAACTTTCTGGCAAACGTCAAACTTGATGATCTGTTGGCGGGGCAGCTAGCTTTTCTGAAGGAAGTTCTAAACTTCTAATTATGTATTGCTTCATTTAGCGGCGGGCAGGATCGTGTTCGATAAAATTAAACGAGATTCACCCCCGATATCCTGCTCCAGAACTACATTGACATCATCCATTGGTATTATTTTGACTCCCGTGAATGTTTTTCTCCCACTCTGCAACTTGTATGACAACGTTGATTTTGCTATCCAACGAAGTATCAGGAATTTGATTACCAGAACCACCGAACATTCCGACGCCTTGTCTCCTGTCCGTCGTGATATCATCCACTAATTGTGCTGCCTTAGACTGGATAGTATGGAGCGTGCCCTGCCGCCTAGCCTAGGCCTACAAAGAGATCGGGATAATCTACTTCCATCTCTTGAAGCTCTTGCACTTTTTCGCACGGTAGAATGTTTCCTAGATTCCTATTGCGGAGCGGCGAATGTTTCCATCCGTACCAAGCCTCCGACTCGGCGGCTACCGAGTCGGAGGCGGCTCGGTACCGATAGAATGCAAGTAATCATGAGACTTCCGATCGTTACACCTAACAAACATATCAGATATAACACAAATCGACAACTATATATCGACGAGAAATGTTTAGAAACAATCCCTAGCGATCCCTAGCTTCGTTGTCTCGCTACGCTACCTCGCCCACTATGGCTTCCTCATCGACCGGTAAATCAGTGGCCATCATCGGTGCTGGCCTCGGAGGACTTACACTTTCTCTTATTCTCAAACAACATGGCTACAATCCGAAATTCTACGAACTTCGAGACCCGGCCTATGATTTGGGCGGTGCTATCATGCTCCAGCCCAACGCTCTGCGCGTCCTAGACGCCCTCGGTGTATACGCCCGCGTCAAGTCCAAGGGGTTCGGCGCTCAGATCATCACATTTCTGACTGATCCCGACCTTGAATACACGGGCGAGTACTGGTTTGGGCGCGAGGATATATACGGGTACGATGCCATACGTCTGTCAAGAAACGTTTTGATTTCCGAATTGAGAAACTTGGTGAAGGAAGCTGGCATGGAGATCCACTACGAGCGAAGATTTTCCAAGGTCGTTTCCGAGGATGACTCTGGCGTAGTTTTTGAATTCGCCGATGGTTCTCAGGAGAAAGCTGACTTGCTGATTGGCGCCGACGGCGTACACTCCAAAGTCCGATCGTACATGTATCCCGACGTCCATCCCACATACTCCGGTGTCTTTGGTATAACATATGCATTTCCCACCGCCAATCTTGATCTATTGACCAAGGAGTTCCCGCTTCCAGCATCCCTGCAAAACAAATTAGGCTCTTTCATTATGGCACCACAGAACGATGGTGGGCACGAGATGTTTGCAGGGCGTCAGTACAGGCATCCCGGTCAAGATCGAGCGGCGTGGGACGCCTTGGCGAGCGACAAGGAAAAGTTGATGGATATGATTCAGGGTGACACAGAACAATGGTCCCCACTCATTCAGTCCGTACAAGCTCAAGTCAGGAGCCCAGAAGCCCATTCCATCTCAGTCTGGCAATTCGACAGCGTCCCAAAAATGGACCGCTGGTTCTCATCGACTGGTAGAGTCATTATGCTCGGAGACGCAGCGCATGGCATTCCACCGTCCATAGGACAGGGCGCCAACCAAGCCTTTGAGGACGGATACAGTCTTGGGTTGCTGTTGGCAAATTCCGACGGCAGAGTCGGATTGACGGATGCGTTGAGGGCTTGGAACGATTATCGGCAAACGAGGATGGATAAGGTACTGAACTTGACGCTTCGGGTGCTCTCAATGAGGATGTCCACCGAGGAGAAAGCGAAAATACCTGAAGAGTTGAGATGGGATGATGATGGAAGCGAAGGCGGCAAGAATCTGCTTTCGTGGTTATATATTATCGATATCAAGAGCGATGTTAAGCAGTTATTAGAGTCGCTAGGTGTAGTAGAAAACTAACCTGGAGTTATGTCAACGATCCTAAACTCCGCGGCAGTCAGCCCGTATAAATAGGGTGCAAAGCACTCGCTCATTTGCTTGTGGCATAGGATATGGATGAAAGGGAGATTATTGGTCTGTAAAGGTGTCAATCAATGTCTACTGCTTCGCCTCGCCCCGTCCATCCCATTCACTTTGCTCCCCCTCCCCCACCCGATAGGAGGCGTGCGCCCCCCCTTTTTCGTTACTGCCACATCTCGTTCTCTTTTATAGTACAGTCGAGCCCCGCCAAGACGATTCTCACTTAACCGATAATTTCAGTATTGCGATATTATTTTCTGTCCCAATTCATTTTCCCATACAAACCCCGATATTCATGATATCAGTAGATTCCAACCAAATTATCGTCTTATTTCTATTAGTTACATCATCTCAGCCATGAAGAAGAAGGCAGTCTCCATAGAGCAGCGACGAGCACTTCGAGCTTGGTATCAACGCCAGCGTCCTCGGCCATCACAAAGAGCATGTATCGAATGGTTCCAGCTGCAATTCAATCATAAACTCAGCCAATCTACCATCTCTGACTCGTTAGGCCCCCGTTTTGTAAGCCTTGACAGCTCAGCTGTGTCAGAGGTCAGTGGTGCTCGTCTTACTCAAGGCCAGTGGCCAGACCTTGAGAACATTCTCCTTACGTGGCAACTACGAATTGAACAACAAGGAGGTGTTACAAGCGGAGATCTTCTTCGCGAAAAGGCCCGGCAGATCTGGCAGCAATTGCCACAGTATTCAAACCTACCCTGCCCAGACTTCAGCTCTGGCTGTCTCCACAGGTTCAAAAACCGACACAAGATCAAGCAGCATACACGACACGGAGAGGCTGGCTCAGTCCCAGAAGTAGCAGAGGAACAAATGAAGGCATTACGAACATTAGCAGGAGAGTTTGCAGAGCAGGATGTCTATAATATGGATGAAACAGGCCTGTTTTGGAGGATGACACTATCTCAAGGATTGGTTACTGCTTCACAACTAGGAATAAAGAAAGACAAGTCTCGAATATCTCTTGTTTTTTGTGTGAATGCAAATGGCAGCGATCGATTACTAGTTTGGATGATTAGTTAAGCAAAAACACCTCGGGTACTTCGTGGCGTTTGCATACCAACTATGGGAGGCCAATGGAGGTGGAATAAGAAAGCTTGGATGAATACTGCAGTTATGGTTGATTGACTTCAAGCTTTCTATAAGCACGTTGGCTCACGAGAAGTGCTATTAACGATGGACAGCTTTTCAGCACATGTGTCAGGCCTAGAACTGGCTCCTCCTCCTTCGAATATTCGAATTTGTTGGCTTCCTCCGAATTAAACAAGCCGTTTTTAGCCTCTAGATCAAGGGATTATACAATCTTTCAAAGCTCACTATCGACGGTAATGGCTTTCTTACATGATAGAGTGCTTTGACTTAAGTCAAAACCCTTTAGATTGTATCAATTTACACTTGTCTATTCGGTGGATTGTACGGAGCTGTGTTTCACAACGTATCGAACACTACATATATACAATTGCTTTCGGAAATCAACAATCTTCCATGTTCCAATTGCTCTCCCAATAGAGATCAATCCACCAGGCATGACAGAGCTTTATCAACAGGTGGCAAGAGCTGGAAACATACATGATTTTATGAATATTTCTAACTTCTTAAATCCATTTGAAGAATCAGGTATAGAAGACAATCTAGAAACAGACTTAGAAGGAGTCTTGCAAGAGGTTATATCAGAACATTTAGGAGTAGAGCAAGCTGACGAAGATGACGAAGACGAAGAGCAAGCTCCTAAGCCTGTATACTCTATACAAGCAGCTCGGAGTGCTCTAAAGCTTTTGATTGACTTTTCTGAAGGTCGTGATGATATTCAGACAGCTCATTTAAGAGCAATTGAGCGGTTAGAGTTGGAATTAGAGGCATTGGATGTTAATACACGTGTACAGGCGACCTTGAATGGGTGGATTATGTAAACTTTCAGTATTCCGATATATTCAATAAACCGATATGATACGGCTGTCCGGAATCAATCGTCTTGGCGGGGCTCGACTGTATTATGCAAGATTGTGGTGTCGGAGCTGCTGTTTTCGGCTGGCGTGGGTTGCTGCTTTACGCAGCCTCGAACACCAAGATTGCATCACGTGCGTTGCTTGGCGATCTACCACCGGATAATTTTCGGACCGAAGGCACCGTACCTGAACTCTAAAACCCAAAACCCATCCTCTGGACAGATGATGACCACCCGTTGTCCTGTCTCCGATTATACATACCTCTAGATAGATGATGACCCCAACATTAAGGGGCCCCTCCCCGACTCCTCTGCCCACCATGGCAGCCACCCACCTAGTGTTACGACACGTCCCCTAGGTCACGGGACATGAGTGGTCACGTGACGGATGGTTGGGGTAGTTAGGATAGTTGGGATAGTTGGACTATCTCGACTCTACAAGACTCTCCTTTAGCACGACGCCTCTATATAAGTAGATAGTATTTCCTTAGATAGGAGCTTCGTGCTCAACTCAATACAGTATCTTATACATACTAGTAACGTGTTACTTGAAGCCTTTGTGTCTGATC
>Ga0123337_10001341_pt1 | contig 32212 bp, 33 predicted proteins | sample frozenSSSSmetaG_FD_89792 | JGI IMG/M metagenome (GOLD analysis project Ga0123337, IMG submission 89792) | Glacier valley bacterial and archeal communities from Borup Fiord, Nunavut, Canada, to study Microbial Dark Matter (Phase II) -... | ecosystem: Environmental > Aquatic > Freshwater > Ice >...
TACGTTTCTAAGCTGCCTGTTCGGCAGTGAACCCTTCCCTGTACATTATCTCAATTTCGCCGTTTTTCTAAGCTGCCTGTTCGGCAGTGAACCCTTCCCTGTACATTATCTCAATTTCGCCGTTTTTCTAAGCTGCCTGTTCGGCAGTGAACACGTACAAAAAGAAGGCGTGCCGAAAACATTATTTCTAAGCTGCCTGTTCGGCAGTGAACCCCCCTACCCCTTTATTTAGTGTGATTCCAGTTTTCTAAGCTGCCTGTTCGGCAGTGAACTTTGGCATCTTGTTCAAGCTTGAGCATTTCAGTTTCTAAGCTGCCTGTTCGGCAGTGAACCTTAAATCAGTAACATCACTTAAGAACTTATCTTTCTAAGCTGCCTGTTCGGCAGTGAACTGCCTGTGCCGCTAAAACTACCTGTATAAAACTTTCTAAGCTGCCTGTTCGGCAGTGAACTTATGCTGCCACCGCTGTTCGCCACGCTCAACTTTCTAAGCCGCCTGTTCGGCAGTGAACTCAAAAACACCGCCAAACAGCTTTATATAAAATTTCTAAGCTGCCTGTTCGGCAGTGATCATTATTTGGGGTCTAACTCAACAATAAATATATTTCTAAGCTGCCTGTTCGGCAGTGAATCAATGGTAAGCCTATTCAAATTTACCGAGACGTTTCTAAGCTGCCTGTTCGGCAGTGAACGCTACCCCGTTAAATGCTTAGTGACAATCAGCTTTCTAAGCTGCCTGTTCGGCAGTGAACTGGAAAGATTGAGTGAGTCCAGTACGTGGCGATTTCTAAGCTGCCTGTTCGGCAGTGAACAGCCCCGCCGCTACATTTTCCGTTAACCCTATTTTCTAAGCTGCCTGTTCGGCAGTGAACAGGTCGCGGCCCATCTGCACAAGGTATAGCAATTTCTAAGCTGCCTGTTCGGCAGTGAACGCTCATAGAAATATAGTTTTGCGCCTGCATAGTTTCTAAGCTGCCTGTTCGGCAGTGAACTAGTTACGCTAATAAAGTCACCATCTTGAGGGTTTCTAAGCTGCCTGTTCGGCAGTGAACATAATGCCAGCAATTCTTATCTTGAGGGCTATTTTCTAAGCTGCCTGTTCGGCAGTGAACTTAGACCTAGCGGGAGAAAACCAGTATGTTGATTTCTAAGCTGCCTGTTCGGCAGTGAACGCGCTATTGAGCAATCGCTTCAAGGCACTATGTTTCTAAGCTGCCTGTTCGGCAGTGAACATGGACTGAACACTAAATACCGAGCCTATGTATTTCTAAGCTGCCTGTTCGGCAGTGAACTTCATCAAGATTTATTGACCATATTTTTATATTTTCTAAGCTGCCTGTTCGGCAGTGAACACGCGACGAAATAAGAAAGCCGTTAACTGAGTTTTCTAAGCTGCCTGTTCGGCAGTGAACATTAAGCAGCACACTGATGTAAGCGGTTCTATTTTCTAAGCTGCCTGTTCGGCAGTGAACATTAGTCGTCGTTCTAACTAAACTAGCCGCTTTTTCTAAGCTGCCTGTTCGGCAGTGAACTGACAGGTATATTTATTGGCGATGCTCACATATTTCTAAGCTGCCTGTTCGGCAGTGAACAAAAGAAGGCGGTTGTTTAGTTTCTTTCTGCATTTCTAAGCTGCCTGTTCGGCAGTGAACCAGGCAATCCTTACATGGCGGCGCTAGGTGCATTTCTAAGCTGCCTGTTCGGCAGTGAACGAGTATTTAGACGGCTTTGCCGGTATCTAAAATTTCTAAGCTGCCTGTTCGGCAGTGAACTTATTCATGCTGCTACCCCTAGTATTTCTAGTGTTTCTAAGCTGCCTGTTCGGCAGTGAACTAGATAGAGTGAGCCGGTGGGTTTAAGTACACTTTCTAAGCTGCCTGTTCGGCAGTGAACCGGTACTGCCAGACATTTGGCATTACGTTTTGTTTCTAAGCTGCCTGTTCGGCAGTGAACAAAACAACTCCATCGTGTCAAGCTTTGGGTTATTTCTAAGCTGCCTGTTCGGCAGTGAACTAGGCGTCAAATTAATTGAGGCGCTTGGTTTATTTCTAAGCTGCCTGTTCGGCAGTGAACTTCTTCTATGTAAAGCGCTCTACCTTGTGACCTTTCTAAGCTGCCTGTTCGGCAGTGAACCCTTGATAATTGCAAGACGATTGCCGTTAGCTTTTCTAAGCTGCCTGTTCGGCAGTGAACCTGATTGCTCGTCATGCCTTGGCTCGTTTTGCTTTCTAAGCTGCCTGTTCGGCAGTGAACAATAGTATATCTCACAAAAAAATAGTAACAACAAGGATTTAGGTGTTTTTTCAGGAAAACACCAATGAAATTCTACCATTAGGTAACTTATTGATTTTATTGCATTGTTAAAGAGCTTTAAAAACTTTGGTCAAATTACATTATTTTTATTCAAAATAATCTACCAACATATTCTTCGCCCATTCTGGCAATGAAGCCACTTTGAGTATAACTTGTCCCTTTTGTATTTCTGCGATCTGTTTAAAAGGGTCATCAAAACGTGAGTTATCTAATAAATAGCATCGATTACACAACGGTAACGTTTTCTTAATATTCTGTAGGGTTCGAGGAATTCGGCTATTCACTTTGTCTTTGGGCACAGAATGTCCTCCTTCGCTCACACGTTGTGCAACACGAGCTTGGTTAAGTGACACATCATTTAAGTGAATAAAAACCAGTACAATTTCATATCCCATTGCTTTTGCTTGGGCGATAAAATCAATTTTAGATGGATGTGAGAAAACGGTTTCAAAGCAAAATGTACGCCCTTTTTGCAATAACTGCATTCTCATCGTTTCGGCTATTTTTGCTGCTTCGTAACTGTGTTGTTCGGGGTGTTCTGGATAGAGTTGTTTTGCCAAAATATCAGCATTAACAAAAGGTAATCCAAACGGCTCAAGTCGTGTTTTATAAAATGTACTCTTCCCTGCTCCATTACCCCCAGCGAGAAGCCAAAGTTGTTTGCCTTTTATCAAAGACCAACACCATTAAAAACCGTAAACTGACCATTATCAAATTGCCCTGTCGTTATAGTGCCATTAAGATCAATCTGTTCCAGATAGCCAAGATATTGGGTTGAAGCCTGATATTTCACCGAATTCGTGCTGATAGTATTCTGCAATACACCTTCCTCGCGTTCGTTTTCGAGAGATTGGAAGACCACATCAGGATCAACAGGCGCACTAAAAACAGGTTCGGCTTTTAGTATTGACAAACCTGCTGAAACAGATAGCAATATATCGGGATCTAATGATGAAGCCACTGTTTTCCCCAGATCGGCCCAATATTCAATCTGTTCAGCTGTACTACGGTGAAAACGCTTTGCTGTCGATTCTGCGGCCCGCATCAGGTTCTCTTGCAAGCGGATTGGAGATACTGCTTTTGCCATGATTTACCCCTCATTTAAGAGCAATGATAAAACGCATTGTAGCAGATTGCTACAATGCGTTAAAGTTCAACCTAAAACCAGGGGATCGTTGCTGTTTTGCTTAAGCCAAAAGCATCAAATATTCCCTCAACAGATTCTTTCTTCAATTCTCCAAACTGAAGGTAACGTCGATGCTTATGTCCATTAGAATTGCTTTGTAATTCAAGATAAGGGTTATCCAGCCCCATTCCGAACATTTTAGCTTTATATTGCTTGATTTCAGATTCAGAGATTGAGTCTCGCTTAATAAGCCGCCTTAATTTAGCTTCTGTCATATTGGCTTGTATTCGAGAAATAACTCTATAAGAAACATCATCAGGTACTGTTTGTATCGGTGATACCTGACAATAACCTGATAATCCCCCTAACCAGCTTGTATTTTGCAATTCCGAAAGTTTTGATTCTGTTCCATGCAGGCGTATTACATCACCTAGCAATACCTTATATTTAGGAAAGCTAATCGCTATTTCAGTTGATTGTAATTCAAACAATGCTTTGTGTAGTTTGCTATAAACTTTGTTACGCACAAAGTAAATAGGTACTTCATCATAAGCTAACAGCGTTATATCTAAGTAATGTTTCATTGTGTACTTTCACCAAACACACCTCCACGCACCAAAACAGCCATCACAAAATGCTCATCCTCTTTGCTCTCTAAGGGTTCATTACGCGCAAACTTATCAAATAAAGTATAAAAATTAATTTTTTTATCTTTACGATAAGCAACACCAAGGTTAGTGACCGAGCCATAGGTTTCAATGGCAATCGCCTTGCCGTTATTTTCTACAACATCAGGATACCAAGTATCAATAGTCCGTAGAGCATTCCCAATTTTTTGTGAGTGCATCGCTGCTTGATGATTAACGTGGTAAAGAATTTTACTTTTTTTCTCTTTGCTATTGCCTTTATCTAATACCATTTCTTCACTGGGGTAAACATCCTGTGCTTTACCTAGTTTGGCAAAAGCGGTTATTTCTAAGAGTAAATAACCTTTTTCACCTGATAATGTTTGAGCAATGAGGCTCGCTAATTCATTTATCTTTTGATTCTCAATATTAAAATCATTTAATTCAATGTGATCATTCGCATCAAAGATCCATTCAGTTGAGCGATCATCACCTGTAACTTTTATTTGAACCTCTAGTTTTTCTACGCCTACGCGGTTTCGCCATAAAAAACGTGCATTAGCGATATTAATCGCATAACGCTTGGCAAGCTCCGTAAACTTATCTTCTTTGATATAGTTTTTAACAACTTCTACATAACTGTCATTAAATAACTTATTGTCACAGGCAGAAGGTGTTTCTACCCCACTGAGCACTTTTAGCGTGAAGTTTAATTTCAAGGTATCTTGGTCAGGTTCAAGAGAGCAGTTATCTACTTTCTGTAAATTCGCTTTTTTGGTTTCTTCATCAGCATCTTGAGTTGATTTCAATCTATTTGAAATAACACCCCTTACTGATTTTTCTATTAATTTTAATGGTTTGGTATTCTCATTACGTTTATCCCATGTTGTGCCATACATAAAACCATCAGATGGTACTAATTTTTTTTCAAAAGCTAAAACGGATGGGGTATTTTCTTTTGTCTTTTTCATATTACTGCTCCAATGAATTAATGATAGGTTGATTTTGTTTACATAAATAAAGTTCGTTTTCTAGCTCGGCATAATGCCATAACATATTGTCAAGCTGCTCAATACGCGATGGCATGATAAATTCACCTAAAGTCACTACACTTTCGGCAAATCGATGGGGTGTTTTAGTGTCTCTTTGGTGTTGGGCAATGGCTAAATCCGTTACACCCTGAAAACCGACAGCAATAGGGACTATCCAGCCTGCTTGTTGTCGAGATTGCTTCCATTCTATTGTGTCCTTTTGGTCTTCTTTTCCCTTAGTGACTTCGCAATTTGAATTTACTTTTAAAGATTCAAGCACTGCATCCATTCCATCCAGTCCTTGCTCCATAAATTGCTGCACTAGGTCGCGCCGTTCTACTAAACAAAAACCAGGCATGAGTTTGGCCATTAACTGTTTTGTCTCTTGCTCTGTTCCTACCTTTATTAAATTAGGTTTTTTAAAGCTTAATATATCTCCAGATGCCATTTTCATGCTATGCAATAATAATGGCAAAAGGTCTCGCATATCTCCCGCTTCGTCTTGATCTATACCTGAATATTCAATCAGCAAAGACACCGTTAAATGGCAACGCGCCTCCTCAATTGTTGATGGTCGTTTACCATCTTTTTTAAGGGGGTTGCTGGTTGAGATAATGGAATGATTAAAATCTCCATTGCCTTTATAGGTATGTAAATTAAACTCATGATTGACGACTGCGGTACTTTTAAATTTCAAGTCTGAAAAATCATCGTTGACCGCTTTTAATTTACGTTGCAAGGCATGTACTGCACCTAGCCAAGCTGTCATTGCTGGAAAACCAATGGTATAAGGGCTAGATAGTGCATTCGCATTTTGAATTTCAATGTGTGGAATAAGGAGTAATCTTTTCATTGCAATGCCTCCTGCATTTCATCAATGATACTTTCAATATAAGGCTTATGATCTTCGCCGAGTAGAGTGGTTTCTTTATCCATATTTTTCTTATAAGAGTCCACTATCCACTTTGACAAATCTACTTTAATCAAATCAAAATCTAGCTCTACTCGTTTATCTTTTTGTGCGGAATCCAGCCATATTTTTTGATATGGCCTTAACTTGTTGTAGGTATCTGAATCAGACCAACCCGACTCAATATTACGAACCTGCCAAAGTTTTTCAATCACTTGATAAATGATGTGTTTAATCCAGTACCGACGCTGTTTTTTTATCAACATCGTATCTTTATCGGTGTATAGCTGATGTAATTTTTTAAAATCACTTTGGAAGTTTTTGATATACAAGGATTCGGAGAAAAAGTTAGTTTTAGGCGGTTGGATATGGCGATGTTTTAAGGTCGGCGGCATTGAGGGCAGTAAATAAAAATCGCCACCATGTTTGTTATTTAAAACGCTAATATTTTGTTTATTAGCCCCACCAAAGCCAATTTTTGTTAAGTTGTAAATATCTGAAATTGAGTTTTCGTTCAGTTTATTTTCTTTTTTGTCTTTTCTAGCCTCCTTCGCGGATTCACTAAACTGCATTTCGGTGATTCGTGCTCTTAACTCACTCATTAAAGCAGAGGGTGATACAAGGGATAATAGGTGGTAGTCATTTTCGACAGGAAAATACACTTGCTTAATGGCTTCGCTTGTTGTGTTTGCCTCTTCCTGATTAACCATTAACAACAGTTTGCTTCGAATGTGGTCAAAATCACCTCCTGAGATATTGAGTGAAGAAAAAGCCTGCTTAACGTCTTCTTTTCCCTGCTCATCTTGTCGCTGTAAGTGTTCAATCAACATTTCTCCATCAGGCATATAAGTCACTAAAAACTCATACACATAAATCAGTTCTTTTGTGTGATCACCTGCTCCAGAGTTACTATATATGTCCAACCCTGCTTTAATCACATTGCCTGCTCTTAATAAACCGTCAGGCTGATACGCTGGTTTGGCAATTAATCCATTTAGTTTAATCGTTGGATTACTAAATTTTGGAATATGACTGGTAAAGTTTAAATTACCAATTTTTTTATTTTCTGATTGGTTTTGTATGGCATGGTTTAGGGTCATTGTAGAAAATAGCGCTTCAGCTTCTAGCTGTTTGTTTTCTTTTTTCTTATCTGACGTACCTGCTTTAATTTCTTTCTTTAACCACTCATCTTTCTGGGCGGTTAAAAATCTATGTACAACTGGATTTATCATTAACTGAATACTCCTAAATGTCTGAATATCATTTCCTGCTCAAACCCAACTGGTTTGAGTAAAAAAACTCTAAATCATTACTGTTATCGCCATAAGTAGGCAAACTTATTTCTCCATAAGTTAATGCTAGTTTCTCCAAGTTTTCACCGTAATCTAAGCCTACTAATAATTGCTTATAATCCCGATAGAGCCATAACCTTGTTTTTTCTTTTTCTGATAATTCATAGCACTCAATACCCGATTTATTGGGTACAAATCCCCCTTGCTGGTCTTTTTCAACAAAATGCCATTCATCTTCAAAATCACCCTGAGGTATTAAGTACCTGATGGATTGTGAACTACTGTCACGAAACCTTACATACTGCTGTGGAAGTGCCGTTAACCACCAATAACCTGATAGCCAGCCTTGCATGGTTTCTGGGCCTGCTGTATTTTGATTATTCAACAATTCCTCAATACAGGCATGTTCTAAATCAACCAGCTTGGTATGGGGTTCTAGTTTAACTTCCCGACTTATGCGGGCTTGCGAATCAAGTCGCTCTGCTATTTTCTCAACATCGACTAACTGAGAGAGGTCATGCGTTTCTAAACGATGTCCCTCACCTTCATAACCTGGGTAACAATAAGCCTTCTCTTTATTATTAAGCCCTCGTAAATTATGTTGTAGCAAGGCAATATTAGGCTGTTGAATACTTTTTGTTCTATGCCTTAAAACTCGCCCTGCTAACTGAATAAATGAACGGTACGATGAGGGTTCAATCACTGCCCAGTCAAAATCATGATCTCTTCCGACTTCTTCTACGGGTGTTGCCACAACAATAAAAATAATATTTTCAGTTTCTGATGCTGTTAGATGTGCTTTTATGATGGGTTTATTGAATAGTGATTGTTCATCATGCCGTTTTAAAATGTCATCTAAATGCTTTTCTTGCTCATTACGCATAATTAATAGTTGCGCCGAATGATAAGCCATCACACGAATGTCTACATTTTCTGGCAACACAGTAAGGTCTGGATCTAATAAATAGCGAGTAAAATTGATGCAGGGCTTAATATTTGCCATCCGCACCACACCGAAGCTCACTTTTTTAGCTGTGCTTTCATCAATAATGTGGTGACTGTTATGCTTTTCTAACGCAGCCTTCAACATAACAGAATGAAAGTACGCCTCATTATTTTCGCTTTCATTAGTGTCACAGGGTTCTATATTTGCTTTACGCTTGGGCTCTATGGATTGCAAACCTTTTAAGCGTTTTTCAATAAATTTATCATGTTGCTGGCGGTATTCCTCTGTATTTTGGCAGCTCACTACTTTAGAACCAAATTCATCAACCCACGCACACCCTGCCCTGATATTTTTACCACGCATGTTGGCAAACATAGTCCAACCCACTTGATAGGTATTGAAATATCCTTGCGCCAAATCTGGTGGAATAGTGGCTGATGAAATCATCACTTTTCGCCCCAGCATTCCCGCTAAATGAATCAACCTGCCAATCGCAATTAAATCAGTGCCATCAAAATCATCAATTTCATCAATCACTAAATCTGATGACATTAAGCGTAGTGTAGGTAAAATATACCGTCCACCTCGCTTGGTTTCTGTGGCATCCATTAAGTGGTCAATCGTGCAGCTTAAAACGGGGGCATAAAGAAACTTTCTGTCTTTATCACTTTTCAATACCGTTTTTAAATCCCCTTCAGGAATTTTAGTCTCAAAATACAACTCATTATCTAATAGCCTTTCTTCAGAATCAGAGCCTGACGAGGCAAGTGCTTCTTTTTCATCTTGCTGCTTTTGATGGTGTAAATTTAAAACTGCACGAGAACCAATCAGCACAGCTAATTCATCCTTTTCTAAACCAATTCGAGTACGGTATTCATCACCTGTTTGCAGAGTTAAGGTTCTCAGTCCTAACGCTAAAATATAACGGAGGCTCTCTTTTGTGGGGGATAGCGCACGCATTATTTTTGCATTGGCAAAGGTTTTCCCTGTCCCTGTAGATGCCATATTAACCGCGAAAAAACCAAAGTTTTGAGTATCAAGACTTGCATTATCATCGCGCCACTTATTAACCTCTCGCACTGATTTATCTTGCCATTTAAACCCTTCTGGGCTGGGTTTCTTGAGTGCCTTAACATCAAATACACGAGGCAATTCATCTATACTCGATTCAAACATAGGCAGTAACTGTGTACTACGCACCGCTTGTTTCATAACGCCCACTAAATGCTCATCTAATGTTTGTTTTAATTTTGTTTTTTTACCTTTTGGGTCTTTGTAGGTATTAGCATATAAACTAAGTTCTTTGTTTTTTAAACGTCTCTTGTCGTCAAAGTCTAGTGAGGAATAAAAATGGTCACCCAGCATCATTGATAACCTTGCGTGTCCTAATATGGCTCTTAAAAAATCACTTTTCTCCGCTTCTAATAATGAAGGCAAAGATTCCTTTAATTTTTTAGCATATTTTGTTGCTTCTTTTTGCCACTGCTTGGATTGATTGGGTAAGCCTTTAGAATAAACAAAACAACGGGGTAAATTCTGCTTAAATTCAGTTTCATCAAATTTATTTTCGTAGCCCCAGTTTTGCGTAATTCTTTGCAAGGTATTTTGTAATGACTCTGCTTCATCACCTCGCCAATCTTCCTTCTTATCATCAGGTAAGCGATGGTGAGAAACAATTAACCACGCGATTAAACGCGCGGCAAGCGGTAAATCTTTTATCGGTTTCTTGGTGTTTTGCTCTACTTTGTTAGCTAATGCTTCTGCATCAAAATCCCCAGAAATTAAACGTTCGATCCACTGTTCGTCTGTTGTTTCATTATTGACAAAGGCATTTAAAAATAGCAATGAAACCCATTCATGTCGCAACGGTTCACCTTTAGGTAATTGCTCTTTACCAACAAGTCGTGCTTGAAAAAAATCGGATGACTTTCCCCAATCATGAAATAAAGCGGCTACTGCAGTTAGGTTCTTGATTAACGGCAAATAATGCCAGTCATTTTCCCATTTACTTTGCATCATATCCTTTTGTGTCCAATTGACAGGCACAAAACCTTCTGCATTAAATTTATCTCTATTTCCCACCAACCAAACCAAGTCACTCCGACTACGGCTCCTAATCCAGTGACATGAAACGGCAGTATTTTTAGTGGCTGATTGTCGCAGTAGTTTTTTAACAGCATCTAAACCTTGTTCGGTGATCACGGTTTGCCATGTGTTATTGCCTATTCTATTTGCAAAGGCATCGAGTACTCTTCTGGTTTTGTTCAGCGATTTTTTCTGGCATTGTGAGACGAAGGTAACCATCATAATTGGTTTGCCTCGGCGCATATTTGTTTGACGCTATCAAACATAAAATCGAGGGCTTTGTGTTTGGTGAAGTTTTGCAGGCATTGCTGGCGAAATTCTTGTTCGCTTGCACCTTCTTTAGCGCAGATAAATGCCCACGGTAATATGAGTGTATCTTTGATGAGGTCGGCGACATCAAACACGAGTGCACCACGTCTTGTTTTGCCATGCATTACGGCAAACCCGTGTGGTATTCCTAGTACCCAAAGTGTGGTGGCAGCTAATCCATAGGCGAGATAGTTGCCGTGATTAAGAAAGGCGTTGGCATCATCAGTGGCTTCACGTTGGCGGCTGAAGTCTTTTGTTTTTGTGTTGGTGGCGGCTATTCGATAGAGCGTTTTAGTGAGCGCCATTTCGTCGGTGAGTAGTTTGTTTACTGTTGTCGCTTGTTCGATTTTAGTGGCAAATTGTGAGAGTAGCTGTTCATCTGGTTTAAAGCCTTCGGCTTGTAGATCCTTGTCTTTTCTCCAGATCGTTTGTAGATATTCAATTCGCCATTGTTGAAATTGCTTGGCTACTTTTAGGCGTTTTTCTTGTTCAAACCAAAATGACATCCAGCCTTGGACATATTCAGTTGGGCGATATTCACTTTGTGGTGAGAACCATTCTATTTCATTGGCGGCAATTAATGGCGTTCCACCCGAACCACTAAAACCAATCAATACACCTGCCGAAGCAAGCATTCTAACGGCTGCCTGGGTAATGGATGTGCCTGTTCCCAAGAGTATGCAGGTGGTATTAGCGATGGGAATATTCCAATACTGTTTTTCAGTATCGGCTTCGGTTAAATATAAAACCCTGCCATCTTTTTGCATCACGCGACATTTATCTAAATAATAAATATTTGCACGTTTAGAATGTAATATGGCTTTTAGATCGGTCAACTGTTCCATGTCAGTAACCTTCGTTAAAAATTAAACAAATCAGCTTGATTGTCATTTTGCACATTCCTTTGTCTCTAAATCCTAAACCGATTCTCTCACGGTAAAACCCCAAATACTGGGATCTTTAGATATATTTTTCTAATGTTCGCGTTAATTCGTCTTTTACGCTGTTTTTCAATGATTTTGGCGAGAGTACTTCTACATCGACACCGTAACGTAATATGTCTCTAAGTAGTTCGCGCTGATCACTATAGGGGATAGTTAGTAGGTATTCGCCTGTTAGTATCCACTCAAATGTTTGATCTGGATGCCAGTTTTCTCGGCTGACACGGTTCGACATGTGTCTGGAGAATTTCAATATAGCGTGTCCGACTACCTCACCTGAGAAAATGCCGTAACCATCCATTACATGGTCATTTAAAACCTTGGCGTCAACGTCATTGGCGTGTAAATCAGTAAGGTCTATTTGTCGTATGGCATCGACGGAGAAGGTTCGCAGTGCTTGCCTGAGATGACACCATGCATCGAGATACCAGTTGTCACGATAGTATACGAGACGTTGTGGGCTGATGATGCGTTGCTGGCAAGTATTACTATGCCATTGCCAGTAGTCGATTTGGAGTTGTTTTCGATGAAGTAAGGCATAGGCGACTTGGGTAAAAAATTCGGGTTCGCAAGGTCGTTGCCATTGACTGATAATTTTTATGCGTAATTGCCAGTTTGTTTCTGGCAGTTGTTGCTGTTTTAGCAATGTATTAATTCGGGATTTGAAGGGATCGAGTAACTGTTTGATAATTTGGGGTTGAAACGATTCGCTTAGTTGTTCGATGATTCCTAGTGCGATGATTTCTTTGGCGCTAAACCAAAGTCCTGGCAATTCATACTGTTCGTCGGCTTTGACATCGTAAATATAGCCCTGCCCTCTGACTGTTTTTATTGGGCTGCCAAGGTAATCGTGCATATATTCATGCACACGATAAAATTTAGAGTTACTCCATTCCAGCTGGTCTAGGATGTCTTGTTTAGGTATTGGGTAGCGGCGCGCCGAGAGTAGTTTATGTAATTCATAGATATGAGTGAGATCCATCCTGTTATCCCTTACTAAATACAATTAACAGAAAACATGTAGCAATAAAACTTACTATTTCTTTTCCAGAAGCCATTGTGGCATTGGCCTGAACAGCTGTTTATATTTTAGAGCTATTTTGTTATTTCTAATTGTGAATTTGGCACATACTCCACAATATCCTCAATATCACACCCGAAGTAAGCACACATACGATCCCAGTTCTCCGTGCCGGTGTTATTTCCACGTTGGTTTATCACCTTTGATAACGTCATCCGGTGAATATCGGCGGCTTCGGCAACCTCACCAATAGTAACCCTTCTACCCTCTTCAAACTCTTTCTTTGCGATCAATTCTTTTATTTTAAATCGTAACATTTAACTATCACCTGATGGTTATTTATATCTAATCTTATCAGGCGCACCAACCTTTCTAGTTTTATAAAACACCTCTCTGAAAATTCTCATCATTCTTTCACTGAGATATTAGCTATGGATACTATTCAGAAAAATGTTCATTAACCCACCAGGCACGGCAGGCCTTTTATAGGATAAAAGATACGCGTTGCCAATCTAAAATACTTGGCCATAGGAAAGATGCTATCTGTTGGCTTATCAACTAGAAACTGAATTAATCATAGGTGTGTTTCGTGACGTTACTCTGGCAGCGTCATCAACCTTTGCATCATTATATGTTGAAAGATATCGAACTGAGATTGTGCCCCAAAAGCTAGGACTTACATAGTTTGATCCGCAAATAAACACTATGTTGTGATCTAAGAACCTCAAAGACTCATTACTACTGCTATTATAATAAGTATTAAACACAAGCTGAAATTCCGTGTTGATACATAGCATCTGTTAGACAAACCTTATACCCTCGTCATTCAAACTTTTAAGCTTGTGTCGGGTTATATTGATGATTTAAATTATAGACACTTTACTATCTGTTCAATATAATTGTGATCAACTTCACATTTTTATAAATTTAGTTACATGGAGTTCATGAGTGGGGATTTGTAATCACTCTTTTATTATTAAAAAAAGGATTAGATGATGAATAAATTCAAAGTATTATGCATGACAGGATTATTAGCATTGACTTCTGCCAATTTATCAGCCGCAACTGTAAATGTTAATTTCGATATTACGGATATATTAGGCTTCTCGTTTGGGTCTGGTAGTTTTGCAGGTGATACTGGCGCAGACAACACATTAGATATGTCTGAGCTTACAGCATTTAATACCACCGCTAGATATGGTTTGACTTCTTACGACCTATCAGACCTTAACGATTTCAGTGATTTCACTTTACCATCTGTTTGGTCACACAATGCCTCGTGGAGCTACTTTTTTCTTAGCACTAACAATGCATACTTCACAACAGACTGGCTAGCTTTAGATGCTATTTTATTCAACGTGGTAATCACAAACGTTTCAGCCGTTCCAGTACCTGCTGCAGCCTTAATGTTTGCACCCGCTTTATTGGGTTTCTTAGGTTTACGTCGTCGTAAACTTGCTGCTTAAATAGTTTTAAGCCGGAAATGCACTAGCACTGCCAGTATTTAACGTAGTTAGCCAAACCAAAAGCCATCTCATTTGAGGTGGCTTTTTTCTTAGTCAGGTGCAGATGTTGATCTATTTAATGGTGATTTACGTGATGCCTGCATATCAATTCTGTGTGCTCATATATTTATTATTACATTGAAGTACTAAGGCAACCACTTCTAACACTGTACTCTTAGTATCAGTGGCCTTTTTAAATAATACTACTTTGTGCTAACACTATATAAATAGCACTGTTTCTTAAACTCGACTTAGACGTCAATTTCATTTGAGCCAACATACGCATCAAACACAACGATGATACAGAAAATTTTAGCTCGACATTCATACATCCAATAACACTTATTGAATTGCTATTTATAAAGTGAAGCTTTTTTACCTTCGGCCTGTGTCTTGAATCGACGATGTATCCATAGGTATTGTGCAGGGGACTTACGTATTTCTTTTTCTATTAAGTTATTTACTACTTGTGCATCGGCAATATCGTCACCCGCCGGAAAGTTAACCAATGGTGCTGATAAACTTAAGGTATAGCTGCCATCTTTTTCACGTCTGGGTACAAAGGGAATAACCGCGGCGCCACTCATTTTAACCAATCGTGCAGTAGCGGGAACAGTAGCTGCTGGTACACCAAAAAAAGTGGCAAACACACTCATTTTTCGACCAAAATCTTGGTCCGGTGCATACCAGACAACTTTGTTTTTCTTTAAGGCTCGAACCATCGGCCGAGGATCGTCACGCAAAACAATACCTTCACTATGATATGTTCTCGCTTGCATCATCACTGTATTAAATAACTGATTATTTAATTCACGAAACATAACGTAGCATGGATTTTTTAACATTATTAATCGTCCGCCTAACTCCATGCTTGTAAAATGACCCGTTAGTAAAATCACACCTTTACCTTTAGCTAACGCAGTCTCAAGATGCTCTAAACCTTCATATTGCACCCGTTTTTGCAAACTGGCATCACTTGCCCACCAGCTAAGCGCCGTTTCAATCAACATCATGCCCATTGTACGAAAATTTTCTTCCAATAATTCGGTGCGTTGTTTGTCGGTAAGTTCAGGAAAACATAGCTCTAAATTACGTCGTGCTATTTTTTTTCTCGACCGCATTAACGGCGTCATGATCCAAGCTAGCCCTTTCCCAACTATCAATTGAGCTTTGATGGGAAGATAAATGGATAAGCGCATAAATAATAAGCCTAGCCAACTTGGCCAGTACCGTGGGTGCATAAATTGTTTTTGAAATATTTTCATAATGGCTAAAGATTTAAGAATACGGTGCCTATGCTATCATTCCCAATGTTTTGTCGCTTGAACAAACCGTGTTGATGAGCCTGATTTGAAATTACTTTATTCCATCCTATTTTATATTGCCTTGCCTTTCATTCTTATACGACTGCTTTGGCGTGGCATTCGCGCTCCTAGCTATTGGCAACGCTGGTCTGAACGCTTTGGCCACAGCCCGTCACTTTCCAATAAACAACAGGTTATTTGGGTTCATGCGGTATCGGTTGGTGAAGTTGAAGCTACGCGGCCATTAATTAAATCATTATTTGCTGAATTCCCCCAACATCAAATTATCATCACAACCATGACACCCACTGGCAGCGCGCGAGTCAAAATGATATACGGCGAGACTGTAGCGCATTGCTATATACCTTATGATATTTCGTTTGCTGTTCAACGTTTTCTAAAACAAATACATCCTCAATTTGGCATTATCATGGAAACTGAAATTTGGCCGACAATGCTGTTAACTTGCCAACAATTAAAGATTCCTATGGTATTAGCGAATGCACGGATGTCGGAACGCTCTGCAAAAGGTTATGCACGTTTTGCCAGCTTTACTCAAACCATATTACAAAGTTTACAATTCATTGCGGCACAAACTGAAACGGATCGTCAACGTTTCAAACAATTAGGCGCTGATATCAAACATGTCCATGCTATCGGCAACTTAAAATATGAAATTAACTTACCGATAAGTTTGGTAGAACAAGCGGCTGCGATGAGAAGCTTATGGGGTAGTCATCGACCTATCTGGGTAGCTGCCAGTACCCATGAAGGTGAAGAAGCAATTATTTTGAATGCATCTCGTCAAGTGCGTGCAGTTTGTCCCGATTTATTGTTAATTATCGTACCTCGCCATCCAGAACGCTTTGACAGAGTAAGCGCTTTATCTCATAAAGCCGGCTTCAAAACCTTACGCCGCAGTGAACATCGTCCTTGTCCGTTAGAGGTGAAAGTGCTTGTTGTTGATACGATGGGTGAATTACCCTTATTTTATGCCGCCTGTGATGTTGCTTTTGTCGGTGGAAGCTTAGTGACTGTAGGTGGACACAATATTCTTGAACCAGCTGCATTAGCTAAGCCGATTATCACAGGTCCTCACTATTTCAACTTTAATGACATTACTCAGCAATTTGTTAAGGCTAATGCTGCAATTCAAGTCAGCAACACTGAAGAATTAGCGAAAACGGTTATTAAACTGCTTCAAAATTCACAGCAACGCAAACAAATGGGCAATGCAGCACTGCAATTAATGGCGAATAGTCAAGGTGCAAGTAAACGTTTAGTAAACCTGATTAAACGCCATGTAACTCGCCATGCAAACTGATGAATATTGGATGTCGCAAGCACTGTTACTTGCTAAACGAGCAGAACAGCAAGAAGAAGTACCCGTCGGCGCAGTAATCGTTGTTAATGACATGATCATCGGCGAAGGCTGGAATCAGCCAATCACTAATAGTGATCCCACCGCCCACGCTGAAATTCAAGCTTTACGCGCCGCTTGTCAGCAACTAGATAATTATCGTCTACCAGATGCCACACTTTACATAAGCTTAGAGCCTTGCATCATGTGTGCTGGTGCGATTGTTCATGCTCGAATCAAACGCGTTGTGTTTGCTACTAAAGAGCCTAAGACAGGTGCAGCTGGTAGTTGTTTCGATATATTTAATACACCGCAACTTAATCATCATGTCGTTTGTGAACATGGAGTACTCGCAGATGAAAGCAACGCTCTGTTGCGCAATTTTTTTCGCGCTAGACGATAGCCGAATTTAGGTCTTATTTCGATTAAAATCCCCTGAAAGCAGGCATTATTTGCTAGAATTCGACCCTTATATAATTTTATAGTTAAGCGGTATTAATTTAATGCTTTTAATGATCGACAATTATGATTCTTTCACCTACAACCTCGTACAATACTTTGGTGAGTTAGGTGCTGATGTTCATGTACATCGTAATGACAAAATTACTATTGATGAAATCGAGGCGTTGAATCCTGAAAAAATTGTGGTTTCGCCAGGTCCCTGCACGCCGAATGAAGCTGGTGTATCACTTGATGTTATCAAATATTTTGCGGGTAAAAAACCTCTATTAGGCGTTTGTCTAGGCCATCAAGCGATAGGCCAAGCCTTTGGCGGCGAAGTTATTCATGCTCGGCAGATTATGCACGGCAAAACATCGCCCGTTTATCATAAAGACATAGGTGTATTTGCAGGTTTAAATAATCCGCTTATCGCCACTCGTTATCATTCCTTAGTAATCAATAAAAATGCTTTACCAGAATGTCTTGAAGTGACTGCTTGGACACAAAATGAGGATGGCAGCTTGGATGAGATCATGGGCGTTCGCCACAAAACCTTGCCGATTGAAGGTGTGCAATTTCACCCTGAATCAATTTTGACCGAACAAGGTCATGCCTTACTGAAAAATTTTCTCGATCGTTAAACGAGCATTATTATGAAATTATCAACTGCCATCAAATCAGTCATGCAACGACAAGATTTATCCAGCGAGGACATGATTGATGTCATGCAACAAATCATGTCCGGTCAAGCAACATCTGCTCAAATTGGTGGGTTTTTAGTTGGTTTACAAATGAAAGGCGAAACTATCACTGAAATTGCTGCTGCAGCTAAAGTAATGCGTAGTCTAGCGACACCTGTTGAAATAACCGGTGATCATATTGTCGATACCTGTGGTACGGGAGGTGATGGTGCAAGCACTTTTAATGTATCTACCGCAAGCGCCTTTGTGGTTGCCGCAGCTGGCGCTAAAGTTGCTAAGCATGGTAATCGTTCCATAACGAGTAGCTCAGGCAGTGCAGACGTTTTAGAGGCTGCAGGCATTAATTTAGACATCACCCCTCTCCAAGTAAAGCATTGTATAGATAACTTTGGGGTTGGTTTTATGTTCGCGCAAAAACACCATGGTGCGATGAAATATGCTACGGGTCCACGAAATGAAATGGGTGTCCGTACTATTTTTAATCTACTCGGTCCGTTGACTAATCCCGCGCAAGCTAAGCGTCAAGTTTTAGGGGTTTATGATCGTCAGTGGGTTGAACCAATGGCACATGTGTTAAAAGCCCTAGGTAGTGAACACGTTTTAATAGTCCATGCTGAAGATGGACTTGATGAAATAAGTATTGGCTCCAAGTCCTACATTGCAGAATTAAAAAACGGTGAAGTCTCATGTTATACCGTATGCCCCGAAGATTTTGGTTTACAGCGCCATGAGATCAGTGTGCTTGCCGTAGCAAATGCACATGAAAGCCTGAGTATTATTAAAGATATTTTTGCCGGTAAAGCAGGTCCCGCAAGAGACATCGTAGTCTTAAATGCAGGTGCTGCTATTTACGCTGCCGATTTAACATCGACTCTTGCTGAAGGTGTTCAACTAGCACAAATACAGATAGACAATGGGGCTGCCCAGCAAAAACTCGACGCACTCATCGCTTCCAGTAACGCATAACAACTAAAGAATACAATCATGACAACGACAAATACACCTGACATTCTAAAAAAAATTATTGAACGCAAGTATGAAGAAATTGCTGAGCGCAAAGCTAAAGTCTCGCAACTTCAATTAATTGAAGTTGCTGAAAAAGCTGATCCACCACGCGGCTTTGTCGCAGCCATTGAAGCTAAAATAAATGCAGGACAAGCTGCGGTTATTGCGGAAATTAAAAAAGCGTCACCTAGCAAGGGCTTATTGCGTGAAAATTTTGTGCCTGCTGACATCGCTAAAAGCTATGAACAACATGGTGCAGCCTGTTTGTCAGTATTAACCGATCATGATTTTTTTCAAGGTCATGAATATTATCTACAAGAAGCCCGTTCTGCCTGTTCTTTACCTGTTATTCGTAAAGACTTTATAGTTGACCCTTATCAAGTATTTGAAGCGCGGGCGATTGCCGCTGATTGTATTTTATTAATTGTTTCAGCGTTGAATGATCAACGATTGCATGAACTAAGTGATTTAGCGATGCAGCTGAATATGGACGTATTAGTAGAAGTCCATAATCTTGCCGAACTTGAGCGCGCATTATTTTTGAACTTACCACTGATTGGTATTAATAATCGTAATTTAAGCACTTTTGAAACATCCCTTGATACCACCTTAGATTTATTAGGTTGCATTCCTGAAAATCAAACGATCATTACAGAAAGCGGAATCCATACTGCGGCTGATGTGGCGTTAATGCGTGAACATCATGTGAATGGTTTTTTAGTGGGTGAAGCCTTCATGCGCGCAGAAGATCCAGGTCTGGAACTCAGTACGCTTTTTAAATGCTCATCAAAATAATGAACATTTGGCAAAAATCGCTCATCTGTTGTTACTGTTACTTTGTATCATCAAATAGAATTAACGTTTTACCATGAGACCACAATATACCGTCATTCTGTAGCTGTTTTAAAACTCGGCCAGCCATTTCACGAGAACAACCCACCATCCGACTTATTTCTTGTCTTGTAATCTTAATTTGCATCCCATTAGGGTGCTTCATAGCGTCAGGCTGCAAAGCCAATTCATTCAATGCTGCCTCTATTCGTCCAGCGACATCCAGAAAGACTAAGTCACTCATTTTTCTCGTCGTAGATAATATTCGTCTAGCCATTTGTTCAGCAAGAAACTGTAGTAAGGTTGGATAACATGTTTTTAACTGCGTCTGAGATAATAATTTTAATTGTTGGTACGAAATCTCTTCCGTTTTACAATCTGTTCTCGCTCGCACTGTTACACTGCACTCCGCAACATCTGAAAACAAGCCAACTTCTCCTAAAAAATCACCCTGATTAAGGTAAGCGAGTATTAATTCTTCACCTTGATCATTTTCCATTGTGATGGAGACTGAACCTTCACGTAAATAATACAAATTATTAGCCGCATCGCCAGGACGAATCAATATAGATTTAGCCGAATAGTATTTGCTGTGACAACAATGAAAAAAATTGGCTAAACCTTCTTCTATCGCTTTGTGCTTCAAATAATTCATAATTTTACCTGTAACCTAAGTCGATCCACGTCGTAATAATAAGCATTATAATAAACTAACACTGCACTCAAGTAAGCTAATATGACAAAATCAATCTTATTTATAAATCATCCGGGTACAAAATAATGAAGGCAAGAGTGAAATGGGTTGAAGATGTAATGTTTTTAGGGGAGTCTGGTACAGGACATACTATCGTCATGGATGGCCCAGAAGATATGGGCGGACATGGGACAGGAATGCGTCCAATGGAGCTATTATTACTTGGTTTAGGCGGGTGTACATCATTTGATATGGTGCAGATTTTAAAAAAAGCGCGGCAAGATATTCGTGATTGCGTGGTCGAAATAGACAGTGAGCGTAGCGAAGATGTGCCTAAAGTATTCACTAAAATTCATATTCACTACAAGGTCACCGGAAAAGATATAAAAGAAGCCCAAGTCAAACGTGCGGTACAACTATCCACTGAAAAATACTGTTCAGCATCACTTATGTTAGGTAAAACAGCTGAACTTACGCATGATTATGAGATCATCAATGTTGCCTAAAACAAGTCAAGATACCTTCATACGTATAGAGCAAAGTTATTTAGCAACATGGTGTCGTTTGCATCCAGAAAGAGCATTAGATGCTGGCATTGATGATTATGCAGATAAACTCAGTGCACATGATGATGACACTATCGGCATTCAAATTGTACTCAATGAAAAATGTCTGGCAGCACTTGATGAGATAAAAATCTATGAGCTCGATGCCGAGCACCAGATAAATTATCAAATATTATATAGCCATGCCAACTTAGCCCATCACGCCTTAATGGAACATGATTGGCGCCATCGTGATCCAACTCGTTTTTTGCCTATAAATGCGTTAGATCAGCTCACCTTGAGACCCGTTAACGATTTTAAACATGCTTTAAAGTCACGACTAATGTTGATACCTCACCACATTAGAGATGCTAAAAAATTGTTAGCCACCGCGCCTGCCCTAATTCCTCCTGTATGGCTAGAGATGGCTTTGGCTGAGGCTCAAGCCGGGGTTGATTATTGCCTACAGATGCATCAACATCCCTTAATTCATAACGCATTGACCGAAGATAATGAAATAGAACAAGCGATCGCTGATGCCAATAAAGCTTTAGAAGATTTAGTACAGAGTTTAAGAGAGCTTAGTTCTCAATGCGAAGGTGATTTTGCATGTGGGCGTGAACACTTTGAACGGTTATTACATCAACAACATTTCTTACCAATTAATACTCAATCCTTACATGCTTTTGGTCAACGCTTGTTCGAGCAAACCCAACAGTTACTAAAAGATGAATTAGCTAGCAGTAAACTATCACTAACTGACATTCAGCAGCAACATCCTTCTGCACAACACTTGCTTGCCAGTTATCAGGATGAAATGACGGCAGCTGAGCTATTTTTACGTGAACACGATTTAATTACTATGCCCAATCAGCAAGTCCTTAATGTGGTTGTTACGCCGCCATTTTTACAACATCAAATTCCTTTTGCCGCCTATTTAGATCCTAGTATTGCTGATGCTTTACAGACGGGTTACTACTATGTCACGCCAACTAAAAATGATGCTGAATTATCAGAACATAATTTTGCTGCGATTAGCCAAACAAGTGTTCATGAAGCATGGCCTGGACATCATTTACAATTTGTTACTGCTAATCAGTCACAAGAAGGTTCTACATTACTACGCAGGCTTAATCCGAGTTCGACCCTTTATGAAGGCTGGGCCCTTTATTGTGAACAAATGATGTTGGAACAAGGCTTTGAACGACATTCAGGTCAACGTATCATCATGCTACGTGACAGACTATGGCGTGCTCTACGCGTCATCATTGATGTCGAAATTCATACCCAGAAATTATCACTTGCAGATGCCGCTCGAAAGATGGTCGACACCCTTGGTTTCAGTCAAGAGCAAGCCATGGCAGAATTGAGTTGGTACAGTCAATCGCCAACTATTCCGATGAGTTATGCTGTTGGATGGGCGCTAATAAATGCTTTACGTGATATTGTTAATCCCACTGATAGTGCCGAATTAAAAGTTTTTCACGATAAATTATTGAGTAGTGGATCCATCGCTTTACCTTTGGTGATTCAACATCATTTTGGAGAAAATACATGGTTAAAATGTTGCCAAAAAGTATTTGGTGAACAATCATGAAACGATCACCAGCGACTAACCACATGCCATCCGTTGCAGATAACGTCTGTCAAACATCGGGTGATGATAACCTCGCTTTACAACCCACTGATATCGAGCTCTATACATGTCGCGCTCAAAAGTTAGGCCATACTGGGTTCATAATCAAAAAAGAATAAAAGATTGATCATTGATTCGCATTTTTAAATCAGCACGCTATGATGTCACTTTAAACATCGCTACCATCATTCTGATGGTACTCAGTGTTTTATTGTCTCCATCCTGATGGCAACCTTGTCCAAATTAAATATCATCCACCTATCTCACAAGACAAACATTATGAACGCATATATATATAAAAGTAGTCGTAAATCTGAGTTATATCTCTATATCACTCAAAAAGATGATTTTTCAAATGTACCGCCATCTTTAGTTGACTCAATGGGTAAAGAGCCAATTTTTGTAATGGAAATAGAACTAACACCTGAACGTAAATTAGCGCGTGAAAATATCAATACCGTCATCCAAAACTTAGCAACAAAAGGTTTTCATTTGCAAATTCCTCCTCCTACAGCGAACATCATTGATTTTAAACAACCCGCTAAATACGTAAGCTAATCTATTAAATGTAATCCGACTTTAAATCTGACATAAAAAAAGCCCTAATCATAACAATTGGGGCTTTTTTATTTATTCAATTATTATCAATTGAAAAAGTGGTATCAATATTTTGTTGAACATATAATTAAAATCAAAATATTTATAGAACCTAAAGACAAAAAGCTTTCATTCACAGATTTCTCTTACTGTCGTGAATATCAGTGATTTTGACAGGCCGCTAAAAAAGTAAGCTAATCTACCAAATGTAATTTGACTTTAAATCCGATATAAAAAAAGCCCCAATCATAATGATTGGGGCTTTTAGTTTAATCATCTACTCCCAATTTACGGAGTAGATTTTACAGTTATCGTTTTATTGGACAACGAAGTCAACACGACGGTTAGCCGAACGACCTTCTGCAGTACTGTTATCAGCTTCTGGTGAAGTTTCGCCCATACCTACAGCATTTAAACTACGTTCTTTCACACCACGAGATACTAAGTAAGCAACCACAGATTGTGCACGTTCTTGTGACAATTTTTGGTTATAAGCTTCAGTACCTACGCTATCAGTGTGACCTTCAACGCGAACTTCAATCACTGAATCTGAATTTTTCAATAATGTAACCGCTTCTTCAAGTACTGTTTCTGCATCAGGAGTTAAAACAGCTTTGTCGAACGCAAAGTTAACGCCAGTCAAAGACAAGATTTTTTCACCTTTTAATGGGCAACCTGCTTCATCAACAACAGTACCTAAAGGTGTTCCTGGACACATGTCTTTATAATCTGCAACGCCATCTTTATCAGTATCTAATGGGCAACCAACGCTATCAACTTCAACGCCTGCTGGTGTGTTAGGACACATATCTTTATCATCAAATACGCCGTCAGAGTCAGAGTCTAACGGTGCAGCTTCCATTGGTTCAGCTTCAACAGGAGCAGCTACAGCTTCTTCTTCACTTGGACATAATAATAATGATAATGCAGCACCTACCACAGCACCGCCTACAGCAGCTTCGCCGTTACCTGCAGCAGCAGCAGCAAGACCACCACCCACTAAACCACCAGCAAGTGAGCATAAAAGGTAGTTCTCATTTGCTTGTTTATTAGGTCCTGCACAACCTGCTAACATAACAGCTGCAAGTGCAACAGCTGTTAATTTAATCGATATCTTCATAATAATTTCCTTTACAATTCAAAAAAACACGAGTCATCACATGATGGGTTTGTTATAGATTATCATTTCGTGAGTAATTGTCACTAATTTTTTTATATTTTTCAACATGTATGGTTATAGTCCTCATTTCAATATGAACTAAAATCATCGTCTGAAGATAGTACCACTATCGTCTTTAGATTGTAATGCCATACTTTCATCCAATATTCCTCCCTTGTCAGTACCCAGTTTGATCATTAACCTTACTTCATTTTCTGAATCCGCATTATTTAATGCTTCTTCATAGGTAATGTCATCTGCCAAATATAACTTATATATCGACTGATCAAATGTCTGCATACCTAACTCACCAGAACGTTTCATCAGCTCTTTGATTTCAGTCACCTTGCCTTTTTCAATCAAGTCAGCGACTAGAGGCGTATTAATCAACACCTCTACTGCAACACACCGACCTCTACCATCTTTTTTAGGAATGAGCCGTTGCGCAATTACCGCTTTTAAATTAAGCGACAAATCCAACAATAACTGTTTATGTCTTTCCTCGGCAAAAAAGTTAATAATGCGATCCATTGCTTGATTGGCATTGTTCGCATGTAATGTGGAAAGACACAAGTGTCCTGTTTCAGCAAAAGTAATACCGTATTCCATCGTATCTTGAGCGCGAATTTCGCCAATCATAATCACATCGGGCGCTTGTCGCAAAGAGTTCTTAAGTGCGATTTCATAGGATTCCGTATCAATACCTACTTCACGTTGGGTAACGACACAACCTGCATGTTTATGATCAAATTCAATAGGATCTTCAATGGTTAAAATATGACCTGTACTGTTTTGATTTCGATAACCAATCATAGCTGCTAGGGTTGAGGATTTACCTGAGCCCGTGCCGCCGACAACTATAATCATCCCGCGTTTGGTCATTGCGAGTTCTTTGATAATTTCAGGAACATGTAATTGTTCAATGGTAGGAATTTCATCTTTTATTCGACGTAATACCATCGCTACTTTATTGCGTTGATAGAATGCGCTTGCCCGAAAACGTCCTGCTCCCGCTGTGCTAATAGAATAATTACATTCTTTGTCGCGTTCAAAGGTTCTTTTTTGGTCATCATTCATTGTGCTCAAGACTAGTTCACTCGCTTCCTCATCCGTAAGAATATCTTGAGTCAACGTAGCTAATCGCGCGTTTACTTTTAAACTAGCAGGGCGACCTGCGGTAATGAATATATCTGAAGCATCATGTTTAACAGCGGCTTTAAGAATCGTTACGATGTCCATCATATTCTCCTAACGGAATAAATCTTTATTCACTGCCATAGGCAATGCATCTGCTTTCGTTACTTTTTGGCGACGCACAAGATCTTGTAAACACTGATCTAATGTTTGCATTCCCACTGCGCCCCCCGTCTGAATAGCTGAATACATTTGAGGCACTTTATCCTCACGAATTAAGTTTCGAATTGCAGCAGTACCTATCATTATTTCATGTGCTGCAACACGCCCTCCGCCAATTTTTTTCAACAAGGTTTGTGATATTACGGCACGTAATGATTCCGATAACATTGAACGTACCATTGATTTTTCTGCCGCAGGAAACACGTCAATGATCCGATCTATCGTTTTTGCCGCTGATGAAGTATGCAATGTGCCAAAAACCAAATGCCCTGTTTCCGCGGCAGTCAATGCTAACTCGATAGTCTCTAAATCACGTAATTCACCGACTAAAATAATATCGGGATCTTCTCGTAAAGCAGAACGTAGTGCCTCACTAAACCCTAAAGTATCTCGATGGACTTCACGTTGATTAACAAGACATTTTTTACTTTTATGTACAAATTCAATTGGGTCTTCGATAGTTAAAATATGTTCATTTGACTTATCATTCTTATAATCAACCATAGCAGCCAACGTGGTTGACTTACCCGATCCCGTTGGCCCAGTAACCAATACAATTCCGCGAGGGTTATCAGCAATAGTTTTGAAAATATCAGGAGCACCTAATTCTTCTAGCGTCAGCACTTTAGAAGGAATAGTTCGAAATACCGCTGCTATCCCGCGGTTTTGATTAAAAGCATTGACTCGGAAACGCGCTAAACCGGGTATTTCAAATGAAAAATCTGCCTCTAAAAACTCTTCAAAATCTTTACGTTGTTTGTCGTTCATGATGTCGTACACCATGGTACGAACTGCCTTGTCATCTAGTTCTGGCACGTTGATTCGGCGGATATCACCATCTACTCGAATCATCGGCGGTTCACCTGCCGAAATATGTAGATCTGAAGCGTTATTTTTTGCACTAAAGGTCAGTAATTCAGTAATATCCATGTATATTCCTAATCATTTTAAGTTCTAGTCGAACCTCCAGCAGGAAGTCTAGAACGTAAAGGTATCGCGCTCATCACAGGCTTGCAACATGACAGAGTTAAATAAAGATTTACATAGCATTAAAGAGGCCATTAATCTTGCTGAAAATCAAGCAGGAATCAAGGCCAATTCAGTACAATTACTTGCCGTTAGTAAGACACAAACTGCCGAGGTAATTCGACAGGTAGCGGAAGCAGGTCAACTTTATTTTGGTGAAAATTATATCCAAGAAGCGCTCATTAAAATTAACTCGCTTTTGGATCTTAAACTTGAATGGCATTTTATTGGTCCAATTCAATCGAATAAAACCAGAGACATCGCACAAAACTTTGACTGGGTACAAACGGTTGATCGATTAAAAATAGCGCAACGTCTTGATAATCAACGGCCTAGTAATCTTAATAAGTTAAACATTTGTATTCAGATAAATATTGATGATGAATCAACTAAATCAGGCATCGCAGCGAAAGATTTATTAGAGTTAGCCGATCAGATTTCTCTACTTAATAATTTAAAACTACGTGGTTTAATGATTATTCCCACAAATACTAATGATCCATTGCAACAACAACAATCATTTAAACAAGCGCATTTATTGTTTAAACAACTTGCTAAAATTTACCCTTCAGTAGATACGTTATCAATGGGTATGTCAGGAGATATGGCGACAGCAATAGCTGAAGGCAGTACGATGGTACGTATCGGTACCGCTCTTTTTGGAATAAGAAAAACTTAAAGTACAGATGAATCGAACAGGCGACTTACATCCTGCAAGCGATAACAAGTAGACTAATAAAAAATTAAAGAAATATGGGATTGATTATGAAAGACTGCAACATCACATTTATAGGCGGTGGAAATATGGCCCGCAGCCTCATTGGCGGTCTAATTGCTGATGGCTTTAATCCACATCATATTCATGTGGCAGATGCTGAACCTCTCTGTTTACAAGCATTAACCAACAAATATCCGGTTCATACTTACAGTAGTAATATCGAAGCTGCTAAAGCAAGCGATGTATTGATTTTGGCCGTTAAACCCCAACAATTACAGGCTGTGGTTAGACAACTGGCACCGCATTGGCAAGCCGATACATTGTTGATCTCCATCGCAGCTGGGATTCGTATTGCAGATATTGCTCGCTGGTTAGAGCAAGAAGACGCCGCCATTGTTCGCGCCATGCCTAATACGCCATCCTTGGTGCAAGCTGGAGCTACCGCGCTCACTGCCAATGATTTTGTCACTACACAACAACATGAACTTGCTGAATCTATTCTTCGCGCGGTGGGGCTCACATTATGGGTCGATGAAGAAATAAAGATGGATGCCGTGACCGCTTTATCTGGCAGTGGCCCTGCTTATTTCTTTCTAGTTATGGAGGCTATGGAATTTGCAGCAACAGAAATGGGGCTTGATGCTGAATCTGCACGCCTGCTTTGTTTACAGACCGCATTTGGTGCTGCGAAAATGGCTTTAGAAAGTGATGAAACAACAAAAACACTGCGTGAACAAGTCACTTCTCCAGGTGGCACAACAGAACGTGCTTTGAATGAACTAGAAGACGGTGGCATTCGCAGTGTGTTCGAAAATGCATTGGTGGCCGCAGCTTTGCGTTCTCGTGAGTTAGCAAATCAATTAGGAGAAGATGATGCCTAGTGATTATTTCAGTCAGCCCATTCTTTTCCTAATAGACGTTTTATTCGGCATTTATATGGCTATAGTAGCATTGCGTATTGTCATGCAGTGGGCACATTGGGAGTATCACAATCCATTAGTGCAATTAATTATTCGTGCTACTCAAATACCAGTGAAATTCTTAAGACGTTTTATTCCGCCACTAGGCCGCTGGGACAGTGCAACTATCGTTTTACTGTTTGCATTAGCCATTTTAAAACTAATATTAATGGCGCTTGTAATACCGGGACTATTCAATCCTCTCATCATTCTACGTTTGGCGCTTGCTGATATTTTTTCGCTATTCATTACGCTGTTTTGTGCCAGTATTATCGTTCAAGTCATTTTAAGTTGGGTCCAGCCTCACAATAGCGATAATCCTATGTCACCGCTACTCAGCCGAATGAATAGCCCATTATTACGGCCGATTCGACAACGTTTGCCAGCAATGAGCGGTTTAGATTTATCACCGCTTATCGCTTTATTAGGTTTACAGCTACTAAGCATGCTTGTTCTACCGTTGTTAAAAGGCGGACTCTGAATAATAAACTTTTCAACGCTAATCACATATAATTAAGTAACACTTTATCAAGGACTAACAGTAGCATGCCGGAAACAGTACCAGCCGATTCAGTCGGATTGGTGAGCCCCACACTCCTACACATTGATTTGCCACTACTCTTAGATTGCGGTCGTACTTTGCCAAGTTACGATCTAATTTACGAAACTTACGGCGAGCTCAATAATGCCGCCTCTAATGCGGTGCTCATTTGTCATGCATTATCCGGTGATCATCATGCCGCAGGGTTTCATGATGCTGATGATAAAAAACCAGGCTGGTGGGATTCAGCTATCGGGCCAGGTAAAGCGATTGATACTAATAAGTTTTTTGTGGTGTGTCTGAATAATTTAGGTGGCTGTAAAGGATCAACCGGCCCAACCAGCATTAACCCCGAAACAGGCAAACATTATGGACCTGATTTTCCTATTATTACTGTTGCCGATTGGGTTCGAAGTCAAGCGGTGTTAGCCGATGATCTTCATGTTCAACAATGGGCTGCGGTAGTAGGTGGAAGTTTAGGTGCCATGCAGGCGATGCAATGGGCTATTAGTTTGCCAGAACGGGTAAGAAACATGCTTATCATTGCTGCCGCACCCAAATTATCTGCTCAAAACATCGCCTTTAATGAAGTGGCCAGAACTGCGATAAAATCTGATCCTAATTTCCATGATGGTTATTATTCCGAATATAATACTTTGCCTCGTCAAGGCTTAGGATTAGCCAGAATGTTAGGTCATATTACATATCTTTCTGATGAAGCTATGGGCGAAAAATTTGGTCGCGAATTACGTAACGGCACCATTAATTATGGCTATGATGTTGAATTTCAGATTGAAAGTTATCTGCAGTATCAAAGTAGTAGTTTTGTAGAACGTTTTGATGCCAATACTTATTTATTAATGACAAAAGCCCTCGATTATTTTGATCCGGCTAAAGCATTTAATGACGATCTTGCCGCCACTATGGCCAATATTCAAGCGCGTAGCTTGGTGATTTCCTTCACTAGCGATTGGCGATTTTCCCCAGCGCGTTCGCAAGAAATTGTTGATGCCTTATTGAGTGCTGGCAAAAATGTTACATATGCTGAAATTGAAGCACACCAAGGCCATGATGCTTTTTTAATGCCGATTCCTCGTTATATGGAAATAGTAAAAACCTACATGCAACAAATTGTCACTGGGTTCACATCATGAGTTTACGAATAGATCTACAAATCATTAGTGATTGGATCCCTGATGGCGCCCGTGTTTTAGATTTAGGTTGTGACAATGGTATCTTACTAAAACACCTCCAACAACGCGGTATTACTGGTTACGGCTTAGAAATTGATAATAGTAAATTTGCCGCTTGCATCGCCGCAGGCGTTAATGTCATTCAAGCCGATCTCGACCAAGGTTTGCCACAATTTGCCGACCAAAGTTTTGATTTTGTTATTTTATCGCAGACTTTACAAGCGATTAATCATCCTGATTTTTTACTCGATGAAATTGTCCGCGTCGGCAAACAAGCGATTATTGGCTTTCCTAACTTTGGTCATTGGCAATGTCGATGGCAATTAGCCATTGGTGGACGCATGCCAGTTTCAAAAACATTGCCAAATGCCTGGTTCGATACGCCGAATATTCATTTATGCACAATTCAGGATTTTGAAAAAATCTGTGTCAGCAAGCACATAGACATTCAACATCGTAGTATTGTTAATCATGCACACAAAGATACCTTAGGTACTAAACTATTACCCAATTTGTTTGGCCAAACGGCACTTTATCAACTGAATAAATCATCATGAAACCTTATCAACAACAATTTATCGAATTTGCACTTGAAACAGGTGTACTACGCTTTGGTTCATTTACGCTAAAATCTGGTCGTACTAGCCCCTACTTTTTTAATAGTGGCTTATTTAATACTGGTGCCAGCCTTGCTCGTCTAGGACGTTTTTATGCGCAAGCCATCACCGAATCGACCTTAAAATATGACGTCTTATTTGGCCCTGCCTATAAAGGTATTCCTTTGGCATCGACTACTGTTATTGCCTTAGCTGATCATCATCAACGCGATGTACCTTATGTATTTAACCGTAAAGAAAAGAAAGATCATGGTGAAGGCGGCCAATTAGTCGGTGCTGAACTTCAAGGCAATGTATTAATTATTGATGATGTTATTTCTGCAGGTACGTCAGTGCGTGAATCCGTTGAAATCATCAAAATGGCTAATGCAGTACCTGCGGGCGTTATTATTGCGTTAGATCGCCAAGAACGTGGGCAAGATAGTCGCTCAGCCATTCAAGAAGTGGAAACAGAGCATCAGATCCCAGTGGTGAGTATTATTGGGCTGAAAGATTTACTAACGTTTCTACAAAACAATGCTGAATTTGCTCATTATTTGCCTGCAGTTCAAGCATATCGTCAGCAATATGGTGTCGACGCATAACTTTTACTTTGGCATTACGCATTAGATAAGCTAATTTTTAGTCAGCTAAAAATCGCAGTATGCTTTCACTCTGTGTTTTCAGTAAGACTTCATCCAACGAACTTAGTCAGCCAAATAATCCAGTCCAAATTAGCTTCCCCGAAATGAGTAAAGTCACCACTTCAAACGAACGCTTAATCCAACGATTACCATGTTTAATCGCAAGATGTGATCCCAAATAACCACCGATCAATGAACCCGCTAACAGGGCGGGCAACCAATCCCAACGAATTTCAGCCAAAATACCTAGCGTGATTGCGCCAGCACCATTCCAGAATATGCCCACTAAAATCAACGTATAAGCCACTGCACGCTGATAGTCTAGGCCAAACCACATCACGAGCCAAATAGTCACAAATAGGCCCGTTCCCGAGGTCAGTGAGCCATTCAATATGCCTAATAAGAACAACATTACGCTGCCCTGAATATAACCACGTGTATCGCGATGCTGTGGATTATCTATCTGCCCTAAAGTGGGTTTAAATATTGAATACATACCTAGGCCGCCAGTTAATATCCCTAAAGAAATTATCGCAAGATCTTCAGGTATCAATAAAACAAAGCTGCTACCTAATACTACGCCAGGTACACCCGCACAGATCATCATTAATACAAACTTACGTTCTAATTGGCTCGTTGAAAGATAACGTAATATTGCACCCACTCCTAATGCTACACTCTGTAATGGTCTAATAAAAGTGAAGTAATTTATAGCCTATAATTTGAAAAAATATTAGGAATTATTATGACCCGAAAAGCACGCTTAACATTTACAGCAGAACAAAAGCTTGAATATGCCAA
>Ga0123337_10001344_pt1 | contig 32182 bp, 29 predicted proteins | sample frozenSSSSmetaG_FD_89792 | JGI IMG/M metagenome (GOLD analysis project Ga0123337, IMG submission 89792) | Glacier valley bacterial and archeal communities from Borup Fiord, Nunavut, Canada, to study Microbial Dark Matter (Phase II) -... | ecosystem: Environmental > Aquatic > Freshwater > Ice >...
ACGTCTTCGCGCATTATTTGAAATTCATCAGGGCTAAATACAAAATCACCTCCCCTCGGACGAATAATAGGGAAAAAGGGAATTTCCAACTGCATTTTACTTTGTACAATCATCCCGTAAGATGGAGTAGTACCACCTTCGGCCAGATTATCGCAAAGTTCAATTCTGTCGGCTCCAAATTCCTGGGCAATTAATGCAGAATTGATGCTTCCAACGCAGATCTCAAGTTTATATGACATGAAAAAATGAATTATTTGCTTTCATCTGAACTGATTTCTGATTCTGGCCTAAGCTCATGCATATATGTGGTTAGCTTTTTTGTAAATATATCAAGGTCTGCTGCAGAAATTTTAAGATTGCTGATCCACTCTGAAATTTCTGTATCTAAATTGCCATGCTCCTGAAGGATCTGAACTATCCCTAAAATCTGAGAAACAGGTTGTCTTACCTCATGCGAAACCATAAACAGCATTTTTTCCAAATTTTTAACATATTCCTCCTGCTCTTTCTCAATCTTCTTTCTATCATCAATTGGAGTGCGCAAGGAGAAATATTCTGTTATCACCCCATCGTCATCGTGAATCGGAACAATTGTACTGTCGAGCCAGAATAATGTGCCATCCTTTGCCCGGCTCATTACATCAGCACGCCACACTTTACCACTTTTTATGGTATCCCAAAGTTCTTTAAACATCGAGGAGGGATGATAATTTGAATTAACAATCCGATGATCCTGACCTAGCAGTTCTTCTCTGGAGTATTTACTTATATCACAGAACTTATCATTGACATAGATTATCTTTCCATCGGGATCAGTTACAGAACAAATAGCGTTAAGGTCAATGATCTCCTTATAGGCTTTGAGGAGCTGCATCATATCCTTTCGAGTGTTGCTTTTATCTTCAAACCAGTTCCTCATTGATATCTGCTTAATAATAACTGGGTGATTTTATTAATTGCCTTTGATCATTTTGATCGCATACTGCAAAACTGAATCCCTTCTGTATTGCAAATCCGCCAAACTGACCTTTTTTATTCAATGCAAGAAATCCTACCTGGATTTGTTTTGCTGTTTCAGGTTTCTTCCTGATTATGCGCATAACCGCTTCTTTACAGGCTTCCCCGGGTGAATAGCCTTGTCTCATCAGTTCAACGACCAGGAAACTTCCTACATTTCGAATCACCTCCTCACCAACACCCGTAGATGTTGCACCTCCAATTTCATTGTCAACATAGAGCCCGGCACCAATGATTGGTGAATCGCCAACCCGTCCATGCATTTTATATGCCATACCACTGGTTGTACAGGCACCCGAAAGATTACATGCAGCATCCATTGCGAGCATACCTATTGTATCATGATTATATTGATTGCCAGGTAATTTTGCCGGGCTAAATAGCCTGTTTTCTACGTTTATTTCCGGATTGTACTTTGCAGTTTTGAGCCATTCTTTCCAGGCTTTTTCCGAGGAAGCAGTTAGCAGATTTTCTTTTTTAAAACCTTGATCAAGAGCAAACTGCAAAGCACCGGCGCCTACAAGCATAACATGCGGAGTTTTCTCCATGACCCTTCTGGCAACAGAAATGGGATGTATGATATGCTCCAATGCGGCAACACTACCACAGTTCCCAAATTCATCCATGATGCATGCATCCAATGTTACCCTGCCATCTCTGTCGGGCAAACCGCCATAACCAACAGATTGATTATTAGGATCAGCCTCTGGAACATGGACTCCGATTTCGACAGCATCCAATGCCCTGCCATTTTTTTTTAAAATTTGCCATGCTGCAGCATTCGCAGCGATTCCAAAATCCCAGGTTGAAATTACAATTGGAGTCCCAGTAAATACTGAATCATCCAGAGTCTTCGCCAATGATTTATTTCCGGACAATACGGAGGCACCTGCCAAAGAACCTACTGCTAAAAATTTACGGCGACTGATCATATTTAAAGTTAAGTAAAGATCCCATTCACAGAAATAATATGAAACAAAAATCCCCTTAACCTGAAGCATCAGATCAAGGGGATTTAAAATTTAAATCAAATAGATTTATACAGTAGTACTGATTTTCAACTCTTTTAATTGCTCATCAGAAATTGTAGAAGGAGAATCGATCATAACATCCCTGCCAGAATTGTTTTTAGGGAAGGCGATAACATCCCTGATTGAGTCCAGTCCGGCGAATATTGAAACCAGCCTGTCAAAACCGAAGGCAATTCCGCCATGCGGTGGAGCACCGTATTCAAAAGCATCCAGTAAAAATCCAAATTGTTTTTGAGCCTCCTCAACACTAAAACCAAGATGTTTGAACATCAACGATTGAAGCTCTCTGTCATGTATACGAATTGAACCACCACCGATCTCAGTACCATTTACAACCATATCGTACGCATTTGCTCGTACCTCACCCGGATTGGTATCCAGCATCGCAATATCTTCAGGTTTTGGTGAGGTAAATGGATGATGCATTGCATGATATCTGCCACTCTCTTCATCCCATTCTAATAAAGGGAAGTCCAGCACCCAAAGGGGGGCAAATTTATCTTTGTCACGCAGGCCTAAACGGTTGCCCATTTCGAGTCGAAGTTCATTTAGTTGTTTGCGTACCTTATCAGTTTGTCCTGCCATGATCAGGATAAGGTCGCCCGGTTCAGAATTAAAAGCTTCCGACCATTTTTTCAAATCAGACTCATTATAGAATTTATCAACTGATGATTTTAAACTTCCATCAGCCCCATGACGCATATAAATAAGACCTGTTCCTCCAATTTGCGGGCGTTTGATAAAATCTGTCAGTTCGTCAAGCTGCTTTCTGGTATACTCAGCACAAGCCTTTGCATTGATGCCTATAACAAGCTCTGCATTATCAAAAACAGGAAAAGTGGCCTCTGCCCCACCTTTCCAAAGGAGAGGAGCCTCTGAAGCAGGTAAATTAGAATTTTTCAGCTCCACAAATTTCATGTCGAAGCGGGTATCAGGCTTATCAGAGCCATATAAACGCATCGCATCAGCATACTGCATTCGGGGAACTTCTGCAAGATCAACACCTTTCACATTTTTGAACAGGATTCTGATAAGTCCTTCAAATACATTAAGAATATCTTCCTGCTCAATAAATGCCATTTCGCAATCTATCTGAGTAAATTCAGGCTGTCTGTCGGCACGAAGATCTTCATCACGAAAACATTTTACGATCTGAAAATATCTGTCGAAACCAGAAACCATCAGCAATTGCTTAAAGGTTTGAGGCGATTGGGGTAATGCATAAAATTCACCGGGATTCATACGGCTTGGAACCACAAAATCACGTGCTCCCTCGGGGGTAGACTTAATTAATACCGGAGTTTCAACTTCAATGAAATCCATGCCATCGAGGTATTTTCTCACCTCCTGAGCCATTTTATGTCTTAAAACCAGGTTATTTCTAACCGGATTCCGGCGCAAATCAAGATAACGATATTTCATTCTAAGATCATCACCACCATCTGTTTCATCTTCAATCAAGAATGGAGGCAATTTGGCCGCATTAAGCAGATCCAGATTCAAAACCTTAATTTCAATGTCACCAGTAGCCATCTTCGGATTTTTGTTGGAACGCTCAATAACTTTTCCGCTAACTTTGATCACAAACTCACGTCCAAGTTCACGTGCCTGGGCTCTCATTTCCGCATTATCGTCTGAATTGAAAGTAAGCTGCGTGATTCCGTAACGGTCGCGCATGTCAATGAAAGTCATTCCTCCAAGATCGCGCGATTTCTGCACCCATCCGGTTAGAGTTACTTCCTTATTCAAATCAGCTATGGTTAGTTCGCCGCAAGTATGTGTTCTTAGCATAATTTTGTTCTAATCCGCAAAAGTACAGTTTTTAGAAAAATGATAAGTAATTTATTGATTTTTTGTGAAAACGATATAAGATCCCGTCTTAAAGATAAATTTTAGGCCTTAATTTAATGAAAACTTTATGAAAAATGCAATCAAAATTGTTATCAAAACGATTGCTGAATCTATAAATTTATGCATCAGGGAGATATTCCTGTTCACATTATGTACTTCAGATAGATACATAACATCAATTTTTATATATATTTGCTTCATCAACAGGGGTGCCTTGTTTGCGAAATCAAACACAAAAACAGGCTGAGAATATACCCATCTGAGAAGTTGAGAATTGAGAGTGGAGAATTGAGAGTTTCCGTACGGAACTTTTAGCTTTAAGCTTTTTCCTTTCAGCTTACAGAGCACCTGATCCGGATAATGCCGGCGTAGGGAGGTACAGGTTAATAAGCTGCACAGAACCCCATTGTGCAGAATTTTTAACTAAAAAAAATAATTCAAATTGAAAAAGTTATTAATTATCGCTTTTGCGATTCTGATGCCTGTTCTGGCTTCAGCTCAATTTTCATTAAAAGGAAAAATTTCGGAAAAAAATTCAGGTTCAGCGCTCAGAGCTTCCAGTGTAAGTTTAGAAGATCCTGCCTTATCAACGCGGACAGATGCGAACGGAAATTACATCTTTAAAAATTTAAAGGCTGGAAATTACCGGATTAAAGTTACTTATCTGGGTTTTCAAACGATGGAAAAATCAATCAGCCTGAATGGGGATATCAATCTTGATCTGGAGCTAATCCCCAATAATCTGCTAGCTGATGAAGTACTGGTCAGAGCTACCCGGGCTTCCGAAAATTCGGCAAGTACCTACCGGAATATCAGCAAGGAGGAGCTTAAAAAAAACAATCTGGGACAGGATTTACCCTTTCTGTTAAATCAAACCCCCTCTGTTGTTGTCAGTTCGGATGCAGGAAATGGAATTGGTTATACGGGTATCCGCATCCGCGGAAGCGACCCAACCCGCTTGAATGTCACCATCAATGGCATACCATACAATGACCCGGAAAGCCAGGGGACATTTTGGGTAAATATGCCTGATTTTGCCTCTTCGGTCGATAACATTCAGATCCAAAGAGGAGTAGGTACATCTACAAATGGTGCAGGCGCCTTTGGGGGCAGTTTAAATATTCAGACTACCACTAAACAGGACTCGGCTTATGCAGAGCTTAACAATACTTTAGGTTCATACCAGACTGTGAAAAACACGATCAATGCCGGTACCGGACTGATCAATAATAAATTCAGCTTTGATGGTAGATTATCCAGAATCAAGTCGGATGGGTATATAGATCGGGGTTCATCCATCCTAAAATCTTATTTCTTAAGTGGGGCATATTATGGAAAAAAGGATCTGCTCCGTGTCAATGTTTTTTCCGGATCTGAAAAGACCTACCAGGCATGGAACGGAGTACCAGAAAACCTGCTAAAAACTAACCGGACATTTAATGGCTTCAGTTATGAAGATCAGACCGATAATTATACACAGGATCATTACCAGTTTTTGTATTCCCATACCTTTTCTGATAAATTTTCGGCAAATACAGCATTACATTATACTTACGGAAGAGGCTATTATGAAGAGTTTAAAGAAGATCAGAAGCTTGAAAATTATGGCATAAATCCACAAATAGTTGGAGGAAGCACCATTGCCAGAAGTGATCTGATCAGGCGCCGCTGGCTGGACAATAATTTTTATGGCCTGACTTATTCTCTAAATTATATTCCATCAAAAGAGCTTGCATTCACTTTAGGTGGAGCCTATAATGAATATGATGGGGACCATTTCGGCGAAGTGATTCGAGGTCAGTTTATACCGCTGGCTAATACCATTATACCTTACTACAAGGGGAATGGATTTAAAACTGATTTTAATACTTATGCCAAGGCAGATTTCGAACTTGGGAATCTGAAGTTATTTGCTGATTTGCAGTACAGAAGCGTTAGTTACCGGGTTAACGGGACCGATAAGAACAGGATGAAGTTGGATCAAAACGATCAGCTGAACTTTTTCAATCCGAAATTCGGTTTGAGTTATGCTCTGAATTCCCGAAATAATATTTATGCCTCAATTGCAGTTGCCAATAAAGAACCAAACCGGGATGATTATATCAATTCTACTCCTGCTAGCCGGCCATCTTCTGAAAATTTACTGGACCTTGAGGCCGGATACAGAATTGGAGGCAGCAAATTTACTGCCGGAATTAATGCTTATGCGATGATGTATAATGACCAGTTGGTTCTGACCGGAAAGGTAAACGATGTGGGCGAATATATCCGTCAAAATGTTGCACAGAGCTCTCGTTACGGCATTGAAGCTGATACCAGAATACAGATCAATAATAAATTATCCTGGGCACTTACCGCCTCATTAAGCGATAATAAGATCAAAAATTTTACCGAATATGCCGATGATTATGATAATGGAGGTCAAATTGTCAATAATTACACAAATACGGATCTCGCATTTTCTCCAAATTTTATAGGCTCGGGAGAACTCAGTTTTCAAGCATTTAAGAAAACAGAAATTGCTTTATTAAGCAAATATGTAAGTAAGCAGTACCTGGATAATACCTCTAATTCGCAAAGAAGTCTGGATGCATTTTTTGTAAACGATCTGCGGATAAGGTATAATACTTCGTTTAAAGGAATAAAAAATATCGGATTGACCCTGCTAGTCAATAATATGTTCTCTGAACTATATGAAGCGAATGGATACACTTTCAGTTATATGTATGGTGGTGCATTTACAACAGAAAATTATTATTACCCGCAGGCGCCGCGTAATTTTTTACTTTCCTTAGGTTTAAAATTTTAATGACAAAGGCTGACAGTCCCGGACCTGATCCGGGATGAACCCTGTCAGCCTTATACTACTATTATGAAAAAATACATCTCCAAATTCCATTACCTGACACAGGATCTTCCTCATCGAAGCCATGTTGAACAGACTGCTATTGCCTGTAAAGCAGGAGCAAACTGGATACAATACCGCTGTCTGACAAAATCTGATTCTGACCTTATTGAAGAACTGCATCAGGTAGCATCGATCTGCGACGATTGGGGTGCCACCCTGATCCTGACCGATCATTATCATTTGCTGGATCAGGTTGATGCTCAAGGGGTCCATCTGGAGGATATGCAGGCAGATTTTAATAAGATCCGGGAAATAATCAGCGATGAGAAGACACTCGGCGCATCCGCTAATACCTTTGAGGATATTGAGCGTGTTTTTTTATCAGGCGTGGTGGATTATATCGGCTGCGGACCATTCTCTGTCACGAAAACCAAACCAAATGATTTCCCCTTACTTGGAATAAAGGGCTATGCCGAACGGATAACTAAAATGAAAGATACAGGCATTGAGATACCAGTTTTAGCTGTTGGTGGAATAAAAATTGAGGATACAGAGCCTCTTTTGAATACCGGAATTTACGGAATTGCAGTATCAGCATCTGTGAATCTGGCTGATGATCCTGCAGAGGCACTTAAGGGTTTTTATAAAAAGATCTATTAAGGTTGAATAAAGAACAAGGAATAAAGAGCAAGGATTAAAGTATTATCCTACCACCAGAAAATTCAATCTTTACAATAAATGTAAGTTCCTTATTCTTTGCTCCTTGTTCTTTGCTCTTTATTTCAACAAAATATCTAAGTTTGATCTATGTCATCCCATCATATTGTTCGCGAAAAGCAGGAACCTGCATTGCTGATTCTTAGCCTCGAAGGTTTTGAATACGAAAACCTCGGACAAATACTTGAATGGAGTCCGACAGTAATCGTACAGCAGGATATTTATGAATTAGCCGATTCTCTTGCCTTTAAAATTGATGCCGTTATTACCCATGATCCTAATTTCTATGCTCAGGAAAACACAAGATTGATCATTACAGATACTGATCCGGTTGAAGATGCTTTTAAATTTCTGCTGGCCGAACAATACAGTGCCGTCAATGTCATAGCCAATGAATTTGTATTAAAGGATTATGCCCTTTTTGTGGATGATATTGATATCGTGGTCTTTATGGGCAATAAAAAAATATTTCCTGTTAGATCCGGTTTTAGTAAATGGAAAGTTGCCGGTGAACAAATACAAATTCTTCACGAAGTGCATAAGCTTCATACCGGTGGATTAAGAAAGCTCGAAGATCATGCATTTGAAACAGAAAAGGACGGCTTTTATTCCCTTACTTTTGAGCAACCGTTTATTTTTATAGCAGAATTAATTTAAGATGAAAATCAGAAAAGCAACAGAAAAGGACATTCCGTTCATCTCTGAACTTGCAGAAAAAATCTGGTGGCCTTCCTATAGAAATATCATTTCTGACGAACAGATCAGCTTTATGCTGAAGGATATGTATTCTGAAGAAAGCTTAAAAGAGCAGATGAATTCGGGTATTGAATTTATACTGGCTGAAAGGGAAAATATACCTGTGGCATTTGCAGGATTTTCACTTATAGAGCCGGGGATTTATAAACTTCACAAACTCTATGTTCTTCCTTCTGTACAAGGCAGCGGAACAGGCAAAAAACTGATCGGACATATTTCAGATTTAGCCAGAGAGCAGGGCGGAAAAATACTTGAGCTGAATGTAAACAGGGGCAATCCTGCTTCCGAATTTTACAAAAAGGCTGGATTTGATATCTACCGGACAGTAGATATCGATTACCATGACTTTGTGCTGAACGACTATGTGATGAGGAAGAACCTCTGAAAATTCCCTTATTGTTTACCTATTTTAGAATTTTATTTATTAAATTGGAATCAGGAAGGTTGTATCAGGATTCGTTGTAATACTTTTTGCAGTCTTTTCCGGATTCAGGATCGTTTAATAAAAAACACGCAGAATATAGTAAATTTGTAAAATGGAAACACTAATTGTAAAACCCAAAAATCAAAAACAATTGGAGACCGTTGAAGCAATTTTAAAAGCTTTAGATGTAGCTTTTAAAAAAGGGGAGAGTACTGAATATGACCCGGCGTTTGTTAATAAAATAGAAAAAAGTAAAGCTGAGGTAAAAGTCGGAAAAACGACTAAAATCAAGCCGGCCGATATATGGAACTTAGGCTAACTGAGACGGCAATTGAAGAAATTCGCTTTTTTCATAAAACTGGTCAAAAAGCCATTTTGAAGAAAATAGAGGCTCTCCTTTCTGAAATAGAACAAAATCCATTTTCTGGAACTGGGAAACCTGAAGCTTTGAAACACAACCTCAGTGGTTTGTGGTCAAGACGCATTAACCGGGAGCATCGATTAGTATATGAGATAAGAGAAAATACCGTATTTATTCTTTCGGTAAAGGGTCATTATTTATTGTTATTAAACTTTTAATAATGAAGCACTTAAAAAATTCAGTCTAACTCGTATTGAAACTAAATGTCGATAATTACGGCCTCCCGTTTAATTTCGGTATCCTCTTCGGAGTATCCGTTCCAGCCACAATGCTTCTCGCACTCAATGCAATCGCTTTAATCGTTGCATGAATATTTGCGACCTCCAGGGTTTCAAATTCATCATTTACCGTGTGATAATATTTATCGGTATCAATCTGATCAGTTGAAATGGTATGTGCAGGAACACCCAAGGCTGCCAGTGTTGCATTATCACTGCGGTAAAATAAATTCTGGGTTGGATAGGGATCAGGGTGAAACTTAAAATCAGTTCCGGCGAGGTTCTTCTGAAGTATCTCTCCGAAATCAGACCTTTCATAGCCTGTAATGAAGGCCGCATTTTTCCCGAATTTCGATTCCTTCCCAATCATCTCGATGTTGAACATCGCAACAACTTCATCCGGGTTTAAAAGTGAAGAGAAATGACGGGCACCGAAACCTCCCACTTCTTCTGCTGTGAAAGCAACAAATATCAGAGTACGTTCATTATTGTTCAGTTTCTTGTAGTATTTAGCAAGTGAAATAACGGCTGTGGTTCCTGAAGCATCATCATCTGCACCGTTTGCAATAACATCCCCATCAACTTCCTTAACTATACCCAAATGATCATAATGTGCTGATATTAATACGAGTTCTTTAGATTTTGACTTGCCTGGAAGCATACCTACAACATTAAACAAAGGAAGTTCTTCAATATTATTACTAAAACTAACTTTATATGATGCTGCATCCGATTCTCCAAGGATGAATACCGCAGCTGCCGTTTGATTTTGATTTTCAACAATACGTCCGCGACTACTATTTTCCTTAAGGCGTTTAAACATCTGAGCATGCTGATTATCAACCAGTACCAGAACCGGTGATTTCATCGCTGTTATTTCCCTGTATTTCTGAATGAACTGATCTCCGGATGCAATACGTATTACCATGTTCCCTGAGCTTTGATCAAAACCGGATGTTGGGAGATCTGAAATAAGCAGTATATTTTGCTGATCAATTGCTTTTCCGTTTACTGTAGCCTGCATTGTTTCGGGCTTAATTCTTCTGACCATAAAATCCTGCCTGAAATCATTATCTCCATCAAGTGGTTTAAGACCAATCTGCTTAAACTCATTTTCTATAAATTTTGCAGCCTTGTCAATTCCGGGGGTAAATGTGCCCCTGCCTTCCATTTCATCAGAAGAAAGTCTTTTTATTAACCTGGCCACATCATTCTCTTTAATGATCTGTTCTGGTTTCTGGACTGCACATGCTGTCAGAAAGAATATGGCAATTAAGCCTGATAGTCGTTTTTTCATAATCATTAATTCACTCGCTGGAATGAAGGGTCAAGCCATGAGTATCGTTGACATTATTTAATTTTTGATGATAACCAGTTATTTCTAAAATCAATTTGCTTCCGGCTGTTATTATTCATTTCTACCAGTTCAAGGGTTAGGTTCTCTTTTAGGTTCAGTGTTGAAGTTTTAATCTTCCCCTTGCTTTCGAAAACAAGCGGAATATTTTGACCGGGCTTATATTTCCTGAGAATATCATTCAACTTAACAGAATCAGATAGTTTCTGGTCCCCAACCTTTAAAATATAATCTCCTTGCTCAATCCCTGCTTCGTAAGCTGAAGTTCCTTTCAAGGTAGCTGAAGAAACCCGGAATTTGCCATCTTCAGGATTCACATTCAACCTGAAGTTGCCGATACTTGCCATTCCGGGGTTTGCTTTACGTAGTTCCAGTCCGGCATTTGCGAGCAGCTTTACATAATCATTCTTCTCAATTCCATGAATATACTTTCGGAAAAAATCTTCGGCAAAGCCCGCATTGGTCAAATTGGAAAGTACATTTTGCAGATCAGGGATGGTGTACGGAATTTCAGGCTTTCCATGCCTTTTCCACACTGCCTGCATGTAGTCATCGAGCGTTAAATTGAATTCTGAACGCAGGCGCAGATCAAGTCCCATTGCTATAAATGCACCGTAAGTATAATAAGAAGTGAAGGTATTTGCATAATTATTTCTGTCGACAGAAACACCGGCATCTACAAAAACTGCCCTCCGACTCATTTGAGGTGCAGAGAAACTTGCAGCACCGGGCGAATTAAGTACCCCATTCAATATCCCAGAAAGTATACCCTGATACTCTTTATGGGTCAGAAAACCAGCCCTCTTTAATATCAGATTCCCATAATATTGAGTAAATCCTTCTGCAAACCAGAGCTCATTGCTCATATTAGCATGAGAAAAATTGAATGGTTCCAGAGTCTTCGGACGAATCCGCTCAACATTCCAAGCATGGAAAAACTCGTGAGAAAATGTACCCAACAGATCCACCTCATTTCCGGCGATTCCCGCTTGTGTATCTGTGATTATGGTTGAATTTCTATGTTCCATTCCATCGCCTGCATTTTCGGGATTCACATCCTGTAAAAAAGTATAAATCCCATAGTCAAATTTCGGTAGTTCTCCAAAGACTGCCTTAGCTTCCTTGACCATGCGCTCAACCATTTTTGCATAAGCAGATACAACTTCTTTATTATCAGTAGTATGCGAACTCAGCTTAATGACTTGTTCAACATTATCGGTATTTCGATCCATCCAACTAATTAAATGATGATTCGAAAGTTCCACCGGACTATCCATAAAATAGTTCAGATCAGGTGCAGTAAAAGAATCTGTGTTTTCTGTTGCGTTTAACTGTGTAGCTACTTTCCAGTTATATTTGTTCAAATCATTGAACTTGATTTGGATAGGCCTGTCTTTCAATTCAGAAATCCAAATGAAGGTTGCTGGCATATTCAGATGGGCATGCGATTCATCAATGGCCATGTAGGTACCATCAACCCAATTTCCAAAAATTGTGTATGCTATTTTAACCGTTCCATCATGATTTTCAACCTTATAAACATCTCCCTCTGTCTGCAAGACTTCCAGAATACTTCCACTTCCGTTGAATGCTTTTACATCGTAAACATTTTTACCGAATTCATGAGTTGCATATCTTCCGGGTGAAGACCTGCTCATCCGAAAGGTCAGAGTACCAGTTGGGACATCCGGAACCAGAAGTTCAACTTCAGCCTCATGATGAACAGCATTTGGAAAGGAAATTTTATATTCAATTGGTTTTTGTGCTGATAAAGTCAGTACATTAAAAAATAACAGGAACAGAAAGATTGTCCTCATTGCATGATAATTGGTCGCTGTGAAGTTATAAAAAATAGTATTGCAATAACAAGTCCTGAGAATTATGCCTGGGATTTTCTTATCCCCCGGAATCTGTTTCAAAACCACTTTCAATAGCCTTCTTTTCCCGGCTTATGCCTGTAGTCACTCTGGTATCATGTACACCATCGATCAAGGAAATATCCAGATCTTTGGTTTTATCAGAATGATGAATAGCAGTATCATCGGTATTCAGAATAGCCACATCATAGGGACCTTTGTTGCTCATTAGTTTTACAAAGACAGGCAAACATTCAAAGAGAATGAACAAAAAGGCAATAAAGGATATCGCAAGATAATTATCCATATCACGGCTGCCATCTTCTTTATAGCTAAGCTGTCCCAAAGCCCGGTTTCTGTCAGCAAAACCGGCAACATTGGCAAGACTGTCGAGTTGAGTACTGCTAAACATACTTTGTTGGGCTAATCCATCAAGCTCCTTTCGCTTACTAAAGAATGAATCCATCGCTACAAGTTCTTTACGCAAAAGCTCCAGTCTTAACTCCTTTTGTACAACAATTGATTCCTTTTGTTTTGCAAAGGTACCATAGCCTGTTATTCCGGATGTCTGATTCGTTTTATCACCAAAAACTTCCTGGTTCAGTATGTATCTGGAACGGTTAATGTCCTTCTCCAAAGAATCTTTTTCTGTTTTAATATTTGAGGTTTTCTGGATTTCCTGTGCATATTTCAGGTCGAAAGTACGGTTCAAGGTATCAATTCTGGCTCTTTGGGAGTTTAAGTAACTGGTTTTTAACTGCTGCCGGATCTCCTTATCAAAAATTTTGAGCTCCAGAGGCCTGGAGATTACAATTCCGATCATGATTGCCAGAAGTATTCTGGGAGTAGCCTGCAATATCTGATGCCATGTTGTTCCGCTTTTGCTGATACTGGAAACTATATAACGGTCCATATTGAAAATAGCCAGGCCCCAAATTATTCCGAAGAGGAATGCGAAAGGGACAGCAGTATCAGTTCCCGCAAATACGAAGTACATCGCATATCCTCCTGAAAGCGAAGCGAACAGAGCGGTAAAAAATATTGTAGCGCCTATGCCAACGTATTTATTTTGTTCAGTAGGATACTTCAGAAGGGTGTCTCTATGTGCTCCGGAACAGAACCAAAAGAAATCAGTTAGCTTTTTCATTGTAAAATAAGACGTCAGGAATGCAATTTTGTTACAGAACTCCGGCTATTAAACGACCTGATGACTAAGATTGTATTACCATTAATATTTAAGAAATCGTAACTTTGCACTATAATTCAAAGCAATATGAAAGAAATCACAGTACAGGAACTTAAGGAGAAAATCGACAAGAAAGAAGATTTTCAACTAATTGATGTTCGCGAGACTTTTGAATATGAGATGTCAAATCTTAATGGTCTGAACATTCCTTTGGCGGGTGTTATTCTGGAGGCTTCAAAGATCAGTAAGGATAAACCTGTTATCATTCAATGCCGCAGTGGTGCAAGAAGTGCTGCAGCTTTGAATCAGCTTGAACAGCAGTTGGGATATACAAACCTTTATAACCTAAAAGGTGGCATTCTGGCCTGGAAAGCAGAGTTTGAGCCAGATATGCAGGTATATTAATTCATTATGCTAAAAAAGGTCTTATTAAATATTTTTCTGAATGTGGCTATCATAGTTATGGTGATGTGTATTGCCTGGGCCTTAAAAAACTCATTCTATCTTTATGTAATTGCCGGAATTCCTCCACTTGCTATGCTGATCTATCTTAAATTCAGACTGGTTAAGAGCGTACGGAGTTTGACCAGGAAAAATCAAAAATAACCTTTAATCGATCAAAACTTAATCAGGCCCAATCCGGGGGCATCTGATAAAACCCATTTCCCATCTTTAAACTCAGGGTCTTTATAGGGATTATTGCTGGTTAAGAAAGGTCCATCGAGATCGGCCCAGTCGCACAATGGAGCCAGTGCGGCAGCAGCAAGTGTGCCGCAGCTCGTCTCACTCATACAACCAATCATTGTTTTCAATCCCAGTTCTTTTGCTTTCATGATCATTCGGTAACCTTCGTGCATTCCAGCACTTTTCATCAGCTTCATATTGATGCCATGGTAAACCCCCTGAGCTTTTTCCACATCGGCAAAGCGCTGAACAGATTCATCCCCTACAATTGCAACCGGACTTCTTTCGGTGATCCAGGCATTTGAATCCGGATCATCTTTGGCCATAGGTTGTTCAATCAAAACCACACCCTGTTCATGCAGCCATAAGACCATATCAAGACCCTGTTGTCTGTCTGTCCAGCCCTGATTGGCATCTACATATAATGGTTTATCGGTTGCCGAACGTATGGTATTAATTAGTTCTTTATCATTATCTCTTCCGAGTTTAACTTTAATAATGTGGCAATTTTCACCCTCTTTGATCTTACGAAGCAAAACTTCGGGGCTGTCAATTCCAAGGGTATAGGAAGTTGGAGGCATTTTAGCCGGGTCAGCATTAAAGTACTTGTAGCAAGCCTTTTGTTCAATTTTACCACGAAGATCCTGCAAAGCAATATCAATAGCTGCTTTAATGTTGGGATTTCCGGGAGCAATACCATCCAGATAAGCAATCAGCTCATCAAAATTAAATGGGGCTTTAAGCCATGACAGATCAACTTTTGACATGAACGAATTCGCAGTTTCAATATTCTCGCCCAAATAAGGCACCATCGATGCCTCGCCATATCCTGTAAAACCTTCATGACTTATCTCCAACAGCATGATTGGGGTAGATGTACGAGAAAATTTAGCGATTGTGAAAGGGTGCCTCAGATTGAGTTCAAAAGGTTTATAGCTGATCTTCATGATTTTATATTAAGAAAACGAAATAACAAAAATTAAACGCAGAAAGAGGTGTTCGGGGGATAATATTTATAGAATTAATTCGGCCAGAAGAAGATAGATTAATTAAGAGAATCTTAAATTTAAAGGCCAGAGAATTTAATAAACACAAAGTGGCCTATGGAAAAGATAAAAATATCAAGCGCACAGTTCGAGAATAAAAGCGGCGATAAAGTTTACAATTTATCAGTGATTGAAAAATTGGCTAAAGAGGCCGCATCATCAGGATCTAAAGTAATTGCCTTTCATGAATGTTCCATTACAGGTTATACTTTTGCCAGAAATCTCTCGAAAGATCAAATGCTTGACCTGGCTGAGCTAATTCCCGGTGGTACGAGCATAATTCGGCTGACAGAGATTGCAGAAAAATATGATATTACAATTCTGGCTGGACTTTTTGAGAAAGATAAAGAAGGGAATTTATTTAAGGCCTATGTCTGTGTTGATAAGAACGGGCTGGTGGCAAAACATAGAAAATTACATCCTTTTATCAATCCGCATTTAAGTCCCGGCAACAGCTACACCATATTTGATTTACATGGATGGAAATGCGGAATTTTGATCTGTTATGATAATAATGTGATTGAGAATGTGAGGGCTACTGTATTGCTCGGCGCCAATGTTATATTCATGCCTCATGTAACCATGTGCACACCCTCTACACGGCCGGGAGCAGGTTTTGTCGATCCTAAGTTATGGCTCAATCGCGAAAATGACCCAACCTCCCTTCGCCTTGAATTTGATGGTATGAAAGGAAGGGAATGGCTCATGAAATGGCTGCCTTCAAGAGCTTATGATAATGGAATATATGCCGTTTTCTCCAATCCTATTGGTATGGATGACGATCAGTTAAAAAATGGATGTTCAATGATAATTGACCCATTTGGAGATATTGTGGCTGAATGCCGGACATTTGAAGACTCTCTGGTCAGCACAATACTCATACCCGAAAAACTCAAGCATGCAGGAGGCCACAGATATACAAAAGCCAGAAGACCAAAGCTTTACCATGACATTTTGGGTCAGGAACATCAACCTGAATTAAATGTAGTTTGGCTAAATTCTGATAAAAATAAATAAGGAAAATCAACTCATTATTTACTGTCTGATCCGGATACTGCTGAAAACAAGGTCTTCGATATATTCAACCACCAGCTGCTCGTTCTTGCTTTCTCCAAAATCTGTGAGTGAAGGCAGGTTATGCATAAAAAATACCTGCAAATGTGCCATTTCGATAATTGTGCTTGCAAGTGAACGTGGGTGAGAATACCCGGGATTATACTCAATGATTATTCCTGCTATCAAAGAGCACAGGTCTTTATAAGGTTTGAATAACCTGTCCTTATTATCTTCTGAGACATGCTTAGTCAGATATGCTTTTGAGCCTTCAGCAATAATTATCTGATGCAAAAGACTCTCATTCACATACATAGTGCTGTCGTCATCAACAACATTGGCTGCAAGAAGCTGAATCAACTTCTTTAATTTAATCTTAGGATCACTGATATTATTCAGATGAAACGTAACCCTGAATTCCAGCCAGCTCCAGTACCATGCCGTTAAATAAATCAGCAGGCGATGTTTATTTTCAAAATATCTGTAAATACCTGCTTCTGTCGAACCAATTTCTTCTGCAAGTTTCTTGAAAGTAAAAGATTCAAAACCATTTGCCTCTATTAACTGAATACCGAACAGTATTATTTTTCTACCAAGTTCTGTTTGTTCGGGATTACGAACAAACAGTTTTTCATTCATCTTTATCTGAAGTTGTAATTCCATCATTCTGATCTGTAATTCTTAAACACAAATAGCTTTCATTTAATACTGCTATGCAAAAATAGATAAAAGTTTTACAATTAAATGAAATAGCAATACTATCATTTAAAATATTGATGCTATCTTCGCATTGTCAAACTAAACAAAAGATTTAAAAATGGAATCGAAAAATATGTTTAAAGAGCTTAGAAGTGACCTGCCTGCTAGCATAGTCGTGTTTTTTGTTGCAGTGCCGCTTTGTCTGGGTATTGCACTGGCATCAGGTGCTCCGCTGTTTTCTGGAATCATTGCGGGTATAATAGGCGGAATCATTGTTGGAATTGCAAGCGGATCGCCCCTGGGGGTTAGCGGTCCGGCCGCAGGATTGGCTGTAATTGTACTTAGCTCGATCGCTGCATTGGGTTCATGGCCTGCATTTCTCCTTTCGGTAGTGATAGCCGGCATTATTCAACTAGCCATGGGATTTGCAAAAGCAGGTTTCATTGCTTATTTCTTTCCGACTTCAGTAATCAAGGGAATGCTTACGGGTATTGGTTTACTGATCATTCTGAAACAGATACCACATGCTTTGGGATACGACAAAGATGCCGAAGGAGATGATGCTTTTATTCAGGCAGATGGGGAGAACACTTTCTCTGCTATAAGCAAAGCCTTTGACCTCGTAACATCGGGGGCGGTTTTAATAGCTGCTATTTCAATTGCGATCCTGATCTTATGGGACACGGTCCTGACAAAAAAACATAAGATCTTCCAGTTAATTCAGGGACCAATTGTTGTAGTTTTTCTGGGTATTGTGATGAACTACCTGTTCCAAAACGGAATGCTAAATTTTACATTGGCAAGTGATCAGGTAGTTCAGCTCCCTGTAGCTCAAAACCTTGCAGAATTCTTCACGCAATTTACTTTACCCGATTTCACACAACTCAACAATCCGGAAGTATACAAGATCGCAATTGTATTAGCAATTGTCGCAAGTCTTGAAACCCTGCTTTGTGTTGAGGCAACTGATAAACTTGATCCTGATAAACGGGTCACCCCTACAAACAGGGAATTAAAAGCTCAGGGATTAGGAAACATAATATCCGGCCTGATTGGGGGATTACCAATAACTCAGGTAATTGTCCGCAGTTCAGCCAACATCTCTTTTGGTGGAAAAACGAAAATGTCAGCAATTCTCCATGGTATTTTTCTTCTGATTAGTGCTCTGACCATTGCTGGTTTATTGAATATGATTCCACTAGCCAGTCTTGCAGCTATCTTAATTATGGTAGGATATAAATTGGCTAAGCCCGAACTATTCAAACAAATGTACCGTTTAGGCTGGGAACAATTTGTCCCCTTTATGGCTACTATAATTGCAATTTTGTTAACTGATCTGTTGTTGGGAATTACGATAGGAATGCTCTTTGGAATATTCTATACCCTAAAACATAGTTACCGGAATTCACACCATTTAAAAACCAGCCTGAATAAAGCAGAAGGAACACAGGTTTATCATTTGGAATTGGCAGAAGAGGTTTCCTTTTTTAATAAAGCAAGCGTCCTGAAAGCATTAGATGAAATTCCTGAAAACTCTAAAGTTATTATAGATTGTACACGGTCTAAATCCATAGCTCATGATGTGGTTGAGTTGATCATTAACTTTCGGACAAACGCAAAAACCAAAAACATACAAGTAGAAACAGTCAATTTTATAGAACCACAAATTACAATCTAAAAATATGAAAACATTAACTAAAGAATTACAGGAATCTATTTCACCGGCACAGGCATTAGAGCTATTGGTAGAGGGTAATAAGCGTTTTGTAAATAACCTTAAAGTGAACCGGAATTTACTGCAACAGGCTAATGAGACCTCTGATGGACAGCACCCCTTTGCAGTTATCTTAAGCTGCATCGATTCAAGGACATCTGCAGAGCTGATCTTTGATCAGGGTCTGGGGGACATATTCAGTATTCGGATTGCAGGAAATATCCTCAATGAGGATATCCTCGGAAGCATGGAGTTTGGATGCAAGGTAGCAGGTTCGAAGATCATTGTGGTATTGGGCCATACTAAATGTGGTGCGGTTAAAGGTGCATGCGATCATGTAGAAATGGGGAACCTCACCGCACTGTTAACCAAGATCAGACCGGCAGTAGATGATGAAACTACTGTAATTTCAGAAAGAAACTCATCTAATTCAGAATTTGTTGAGAAGGTATCCTCCATTAACGTGAAACGTACAGTAAAAGCAATAATGGAGAGAAGTCCGATTCTCAAAGAATTGATCGAATCAGGACAGATAGGTATAGTTGGTGGAACTCACGATATAAATACTGGTGTAGTGGAATTCTACAAGGATACCCAGATCATCAAATAATCCTTAATTATACTAATATTCGGGGTGATACGGTAAAATTTACCGGATGCACCCCGAATCTATTTTGTGAACCGGAATATTTGCCAGAGGTTCTCCCTTCAAATATTTTTCTGATATCAACCGCATGAACAAATTAGTTTTAACCGCCTTTTTAAGCATTCTTGCAATCGTTTCCTTAGCCCAGAATACCAGAATAACTGACCGAAATACTATCGGCTGGCTGGCATATAGCGGAACTATCAAATTAAACAAGAAATGGAGTCTGCACACTGAACTGCAGCTGAGAAGAGACGGTCTCATTACTGATCCTCAGCAAAACCTGCTCAGAACAGGAATAAACTATACTCTGAACAATAAGCTAAGTTTAAGAGCAGGTTATGCACTCGCAGAAACATATAATTATGGTGACATTCCTATAAATAACCTGGGAAAGCAATTTACTGAACACCGAATTTATCAGATGGCTACATTAAACGATAAATCAGGAGTATTTGAATTCAGTCATCGTTTCATGCTTGAACAGAGGTGGATTGGCAGATATACAAACGCTTCATTAAGCAAGGAAGATGATTTTGTATTCTGGAACAGAATGAGGTATATGTTCAGAACCAATATTCCGCTTAAAGGAAGAACTATTGCCGATAAAACGCCATATCTGGCTTTCTATGACGAAATTCTTATCGGATTTGGCAAAAACGTCAACGAAAATATATTTGATCAAAACAGATTGGCCATATTATTCGGGTACCGGTTCTCACCAAAAATACGGCTGGAAGGTGGTTATCTGAACCAGATAGCTCAATTATCCAGAGAGGTTAACGGCAGGAATGTGTTTCAGGATAATAAAGGCATTCTTTTGAACATGATTCTGAACTTTTAAACAAATTATATTGCAGAAATAAGGTCTTCAGGATTTCTTCAATCGTAGCTCATTAATTTAAGCTCAGTTTAATCCAATATTGTCGAAGTATTCACGTTATTTACTGATTAGCTGTAACTGCTTAGTTCTTAAAGGGTTTACTATTCGGCATAATATGAAAAAGCTCACATTAATTTTTTGCATTCTGATCTTTTCTGGCATTTCATGCAAAACTCAAAAGCAACCCAGGGCACCAAAGATTGATGTTCCAATTGCAATAAATATCCAGGCCGAAAACAGCTCAAATGCAAATTATATCAACCTGAGTTATTATCGGTTTCAGCTTTTAAACGCAATAGAACAATTTCAGAGTGTAAATTTTGTACTGGTTGAGGCCGATGAAAATCCGGAGGTAATTCTCAACCTCGATATCGAAAATTTTATGCTCTGGCCAAAAGATGAACGGGTTTCAAGAAGAAGGGTAAGCAGGAACATAGTTGCAGGTACAGATTCTAACGGAAAACCAGTTTACCAGACAGTTACAGCAGTCGTAGATATTGTTCAGATCCAGCAAAGAACAAATGCAAGATTTAAAACATCCTTATCGATAAAGGCAGAAACACCGGTAAAATTTCAAAGAACATTCCTTGCAAACTATAATTATGTGAATTCCTATGTTGATAATATACAAGGTGATATGAGGGCCCTCGACCCATCGATCAGCATGTCAAGAGGAATGGCGATTGACCTTACAGAGGATGATTATATTCTGATTTTATCAAAACAGGAAATGATACGCCGTATAGCAGATGAAATCCGAAAATTTTACGATTCGAAAACTAAAGTCTCCAAATAAAATAAGCGGGTTTACTACCTTTGCGAATAATGGCGGTACAATTGTATAAACCTTTCGAACATTTAAATTTCAGTAAACAATTCTGCTTCCTGAGTGGCGAAAAACTTCATTCGGCAGAAGAGGAGATCACTGTATTTCCACTCTGGCTGATGCAGGAATACGATCTGAAGGATAAGCCTTTCAAACTTCTTGATGAAAGTATGTCGACTTATGGCGACATGAAGCTGCCATGTTCAGGAAAAATTTATGAGCAGGCTATAGAGCCTTTGGAAGCAGAAATAAGAACAGCCTTTTTAGAAGGATATGATTCAGTCAAACAAATTCCCGGGTTAAGATTATTTCAATGGATTGCCAAAATGGTTTATGGTATCCTTTTCAATGAAATCCGCATCGGGATGATGCAGCAGAAAGCTAAGAATGAAGAGTTTATCCTCTCGCAATCCCTTATCCATAAGTTCAGCAACCTTCACCTCATGCTTCAATCGTTAAATCAGCCTGTAATTTTTGAAGGTAATAGTCCCTGGAGCATACGAGTTTTCAAACTTGAGGGCAGCAAAGACCTGTTTAACTATCGTGATGAGATTAACACACTCACCTTCTCTCTTGGAATGAAGAATTTTGGAATCATAGCCTGCCTGCAGGATAATGGTACGAATGCGATTTATCACAAGGATATACTTTCAAAAGTTTCAGGAAAATCACTCCATCCTGCACAGTTGGAGGAGGTGTTCGCCCGGTTTTTCTATTCCAACTACCTGTTTAACCGTTTACCCGAATATACCATTATGCCAACTGAGGATGCGGTTTATATTGAAGGAATGTCTTTGCAGGGAATGAGCAATAAACCACTTTTTGATTTCTGGCAGAACAAAACCTTTGCTCAGGTCTTAGAAAATTTCTGGAAACCATGGGGTATACTTTTATTCGAGATCCTGAAAGATCCTGAAAATCCACTGAGCTTTCTGATGAATAAAAATATGGAGCTTATTCCTGCCGAATCTGTTGATTTACCATCCTAAAACTCCATCTATCAATTCGCGATTTAAACATTCATGGTTGTTTTAAGCTGAGAAATCATCCTCCCGTTAACTGATTAACAAAATAGCCTGCGATATCCGGATAATAAATAATTGTTAACAGTACCCCTGTTAATGCTCCATAGAAGTGAGCATCATGATTAATTGCATCTCTTGAATTACGGGAAGCATATACACAATAGCCAAGAAACAGGAATCCATACAAAACCGCAGGGATCGGAATGGGAATTGGGAAGATCATCATTTTATTCATCGGATAGAATAAAATATAGCTGAATACTACCGCACAAACGGCACCGGATGCACCTAAACTATTAAACCAGAAATGCTCCTTATGTTTAAAAATAGAAGTGATATCACTCAGAATAATACTTATGATGTATAGTAATCCAAACTGGAAATGCCCCCAGCTACTGAGTGAAACAAAAGTTTTTTCAAGCGTGAAGGCGAAAAAATAATAAGATAACATATTCACCAGAAGGTGAGGCCAGTCTTTATGAATAAGTCCGCTGGTAATGATGCTGTATATTCGGCGCCCACGACTTACACTATAAGGGTGCAGCATAAATTTTCCGTAAACCTCAGCATTCGAAAAAGCATAAATACTGGTAACAATCGTGAAAATAAAAATAATCGTAGCAACCGGGGTATCGTTAATATAAGTCTCCATCAATTTAATTCAATTTTTGCAGGACGAATCAAACGACCTACCGGGTATCTTAAATGTGTTTTTTCGTAATGTTTTGAATTCCTGTAGACCCAGTCAAGTTGAGCCGATGGGCTCTGCAACAATCCGGGATTTTTTTTCTTCTCATCTTCAAGTCTGGTTAACATTTCCGGATCCTGTTTTATTAAACGGGCTGCTTCATCCTCAAAAACATAATCAGAGAAATGTTCTTTCTGACCCAGCACTGAATCAAAGAAGTTCCATGCGAAGAACGAATCTACACCCTGAGGTTCAAGGCTTTCTACTATGTATCGGTTCTGAACCTGATCAGTATAGATGAAATAATCGCCTTCATAAAATTTTACTCTTTGATTTTCTGTCCGCAGTTTGACCTCAGAATGAAGATAATGCCCTTCAAATGGTTTATTAACCGTTTTATAATCTTCAATATAATAAATCTCAGACTCAAGTTCCGTATCTGCTGCAAGGCGTTTCATCTGAACTCCATTCAGTAACATCAGATCAATTACCTTTTGCCATGATTGCGGAATAATATAGGCATGTGGTTTTTTTACGAATTCTGAAGGCAAATAATGATCAAAAACGCGGATATCCTTTTCATAAGGCTTATTCCGGTCATAAAATAACCTGGGCAATCCACTAAGTTCACTTGTTCTGTATTTCGCCTCATAGCCCTTGAATCTGAATAGAGAAAAACTTTTATCATCTAATGTCCATTGCAAGGGAAACAAAACCTGAGCCCTGACATCTGCATCAGCCTTTTGCCTATTTTTTGCGATCAACTCCGCATCACGTTTTACAATTTCAATGACATGCTCCATAAATTTATAGGTACCATCAACACGCTGATGATAAGGTTTAAGCATATGCGTTTCGGGCATAAAACCAATGGTATTATGCAAGGCAGCGTATCCGGTTGAATAACGTGCAGTCTCTAAAAAACCGGTAATTCCTGAATCCGGAGTATCCTCAATGCTGTTTACATAGGGGGTCATCTCAAAATCAGACGCCTTCATTTTATTGTACAGATCAGGCAGCATGCGGCTGCTTAAATATTGAGAAAGTACTGGATTCAGTTTATCCTTTTGTGGAGCAATAAGTGTCATTACATACTGATAATCAGCTCCATTACTTGTATGGTTATCAATAAATATGTCCGGCTGCCAGGTATTGAAAATCTTTTGAAAGACCCTTGAATTTTTAGAATCCCCCTTTATAAAATCCCGGTTTAGATCAAGATTCTGATAATTCCCCCTAAAGCCATAGGATTCCGGGCCATTCTGATTAACTCTGGAAAGGCCTCTGTTCAGCATTCCATCAACATTGTAGACAGGGATAATACAGATCACCACATTTTTAGGGATTGAGTTCTTTTCCAGCATATGACGCACCAGCATCATACTGGCATCAATCCCTTCAGGTTCACCCGGATGAATCCCATTATTAATCAATAGAATTCTTTTGTTTTGCTTCCTGATTTCTATTGGATCAAAGATTTTATCCCCGGAAAGAACGATCAGATTTATGGGTTTTCCGATATCGCTTTGCCCGCAATCGAAAATCCGCATCTGCTCATACTTTTTATCCAGAACCTGATAATAATCAATCAGTTCCTGATACGTCGCAGTTAATTCCTTGTTTATTTCAAAAGGACTTATCTGTGCATTTGCCATAAGAAAACCATTCATTAAGATCAATAAAAGAATAAAACTCCTAATCATACCTGATTGACAAATATAAGGTCAATGCCCAAGCTTATCGATAAGATCGGCAAGATTCCTGTCCTTTTCTGTGATTTTATTACCGGCATCATGTGAGCTTAACATAATAATTACCTTATTATATGAATTGGACCAATCCGGATGATGACCTGATTTTTCGGCAATAAGGGCAACCTTATTCATGAAAGCCCAGGCTGAAATAAAATCATGGAATTTAAATTCCTTTTTAAGATATTCTTCACCTTTTTCTAAATCCTTAACTTCTTTCCATTCCATAATTTAATCTTAAAATCGTTTGTTCTTAGGTATGCTTTTTAATATCAGATCATAAGAATGATCAATCATTTCCTTGAGCTGCACATCGCTTAATCGCCCATTCATAAATACGGTATTCCAGTGGGTTTTATTCATATGATAACCTGGTTGTACTTCCTCATATTCTTCACGAAGTGATATTGCTCTTTCCGGATCGCATTTCACATTGAAACGATCCGGATTCTCCAATCCGCAAAGCAAAAAGATCTTTTCTGCTAATTTGAACACCAAAGTGTCTTCACCAAATGGAAAAGATTCAGAAACTCCGGGCTTTAAAAGGCAATAATCTCTTAAACTTTCAATATTCATTTCAGGGGTTTCTTTCTTATAAAGCTGAGCTTAACAGGAGCAATGAAGTTAAAATACGGTAGTAATGTTTAATTTCGCAGTCCAGTTATAAAATTAAGCAAAATGAATTTAAGCGGGAATATAAGCTATACTGTTACAGAACGATTTTTAAGATATACTGCAATTGATACCCAATCTGACCCCTCATCTGCAAGCTTTCCTTCTACTGAAAAACAAAAAAATCTTGGCGCTCTATTAGTAAGCGAATTACTCGAAATGGGCTTGAATGATGCACACTTAGACCAATACGGCTATGTTTATGCCAGTATTCCGGGAAATACTGACAAAAAAGTGCCTGTTATTTGTTTTTGCTCACATATGGATACTTCTCCGGATTGTAGCGGAGAGAATGTTAAAGCGATTATTCATGAGAATTATCAGGGACAAGATATCATTCTTCCTGATGATCCTAATCAAATTCTACGTATGGTGGAACATCCTGACCTGAAAGATCAGTTAGGAAATGATCTCATCACTGCCAGCGGAACAACATTATTGGGTGCCGACAATAAAGCCGGATTAGCAGAAATTATGGATGCGGCAAATTTCCTCATTAAGCATCCTGAATATAAACATGGTGAAATAAAGATTCTCTTTACGCCTGATGAGGAAATTGGAAGAGGAGTTGATAAAGTGGATCTCAAAAAGCTTGGGGCGGATTTTGCTTATACAATCGATGGTGAAACTGCTGGATCCATCGAAAATGAGACCTTCTCAGCAGATGGCCTCAAAATCATTATTCAGGGAGTAAGTGCTCATCCAGGATTCGCCAAAAACAAGATGGAAAGTGCCATAAAAATAGCTTCTGAGATTGTTTCGGCCTTACCTAAACACTATCTTTCTCCGGAGAGCAGCTCAGGTACAGAAGGTTTCATACACCCTGTTTCTATAAACGGATCGGTAGAACAGGCGAGCATTGAATTTATCATTCGCGATTTTAACACGCAATTATTAAAAAGCCATGAACTGATATTGGAAAAAATCGTAAAGAATGTATTGAAGGCTTATCCCCATTCAGAATATGAATTTATTGTGGAAGAGCAATACCGGAATATGAAATCGATACTCGATCAATATCCACAAATTGTTCAGGCAGGAATAGAAGCTATTGAACGAAGTGGTTTAAAAGCCAGATTACAGAGTATCAGAGGAGGAACAGACGGTTCAAGGCTCTCATTCATGGGGCTACCCTGCCCCAATCTCTTTGCTGGTGAGCATGCCTTTCATGGAAAACAGGAATGGGTATCTGTTCAGGATATGCAAAAGGCTGTTCAAACCATAATTAATTTGGCATTAATTTGGGAGGAGAAGAGTTAAAACCAAATCATTCTTAAAATTCAGATCTTAACACAATTTAACACAGCGATTGAACGTCCCGATTCATAATGATACCGGGAACGTATATAATTACAATTGTAATGAAATCATTACGAAAGCTATTAAACCTTTATTAAACACTTAGTCTAAAGATAGTATGCAGACCAAAATCAAATATTTTTTAGTACTCTCATTATCCATATTTCTATTCGGTTGCCTGCCTGCCTATTCGCAGAAAAAAGCAGAACTGATAAAATCTATATTGGCTGAAAAACCAATCGTAATTGACGGCCTTTTAAACGACTGGAATGATAGTCTCAGCCTCTATAACGAGGCTACAAAACTTTACTACAACATTGCCAATGATGATGAGAATATATATCTGGCAATAAAAAATGGGGCACCAGAAAGTTTAACCCGGATTTTGGCAAGAGGAATAAGTTTCTCAGCTAATATTGAAAATAAGAAAATTCCTGCAATGGTGACCTTTCCGCTTCTCGACCGGACTCCGGGCAAAAAGCTAAATGAAACAGAACCGCCAGAGCCTGAAGAGATTCAGAGAAGAATCCTTGAAAGAATCAAAGAGATCAGAGTAGATGGATTCAAAGAAATCATTGATGGGGGTATTTCATTATACAATACTTACGGTATAAAAGCTGCAGCAGCATTTGATTCAAAAAATAATCTGATTCAGGAAATTGCGATACCTATCCGATTACTGGGTATCGATCCGGGCAGAACTGAACCCGTAACATATGGCATCAGGATCAATGGATTTCTGGGACCAGCAGCTGTACAGCAAAGGGATATGAATGCATTTGATGATATGTATGGCGGCAGATATGGTGGCAGATATAACGGAAGGTACGGCCGAAATTATGGGGGAATGTATGGTGGGATGCCTCCCAGAAATTACCCTGCAGCCAGAATATCCACATCAACAGAATTCTTTATAAAAAGTACACTGGCAGTAAAGTAATAAGCAAGGCTCCGGATTAGGAACTAAAGGAGATTAAAACCAATTATGAACAAAATAATAAATATGAAAAAACTGTTACCCTTAATGATCGGCTTATTTATTAGCTACAATGCAACTGCCCAAACAAGCCGTGATATTAGTGGAGTGGTGCAGGATTCTACAGGTACCAGTATCATTGCTGCTACAGTGAAATACATTGCCGGTAAAGACACTTTATTTACCAGAACCGATGTTGATGGTAACTTTACTTTTAAAGGCGTTAAATCTTCAACTTTCCTTTTAACTGTTTCGAGTTTAGGATACCGGCCGTTAAATAAACGATTTTTATACAAAGATGGTGACACCGCAATCAAATTAGATCCTATCAGTCTGAAGGCAGAGAGCAGAGTGCTTTCTGAAGTTGTGATTTCGGGTACACCCTCAGTAACCATAAAAGAGGATACAATTATATACAGGGCATCAGATTACCCACTCCGGGAAAATGCGCTGGCTGAGGATCTTCTAAAGAGATTACCAGGAGTTGAAGTTGATAAAGATGGGAATGTTACTGCTCAGGGCAAATCAATTACCAGAGTACGGATAAATGGAAAAGATTTTTTTGGGGGCGATGTTAAAACCGCTACCCAGCAGCTTCCGGCAAATATCCTTGAATCTGCTCAGATCATTGACGATTACGGGGATCAGGCAAACCTGACCGGTATCCGAAACGGGGATCCGGAAAAGATCCTGAACTTTACAATCAGAGCAGATAAAAACAAAGGTTACTTCGCACGAGGTACAGTTGGAGGGGGTGATAAAGAACGTTATCAGGCTTCGCTTACGGCCAATACCTATAATAACACAGAGCAGTTTTCCTTTATTGGGAATCTGAACAACACCAATAGCTCGGTATTTAATTTCGGCAGTGGTGGCGGATTTGGTGGTGGTGGCGGTGGTGCACGTGTTCAGGGTGTTGGTGGCGGTGGTGGTGGCGGCACGCGATTCCAGGGTGGCGGCGGTATGGGGGGTGGTGGTTTTCAGGGCGGCGGTGGCTTCCAGGGTGGAAACAACAGTGACGGACTTACTTCCGTTGGATCTGTAGGACTAAATTATCGTAAAGATTATGGTAAGAAAGTTAGTTCATACGGGAATTACAGTTTTTCAAACCGGGATAATGATGTGATCAGCGATCAGTTGCAACAAAACAACTTTCAGAATTCACTTATTTCAACTAACCAGAATTCTATAAAAAATCTGATCAACAATAATCACCGCTTTGGCTGGAATCTTGAATACCGTCCGGACAGCATTAACTTTATTAAATTCAGTCCTACCTTCAGCTATGGATCATCAGTTGACAATGGAAATACCAGTTATTTGCAATACGACAATAGCAGGTTAAGTTCAGACGGTACCACACTCAACAATACGGATTCTAAAAATCCCAATTTCGGAGCAACACTATTATTGAACCATCGTCTTAAAAAAAGAGGGAGAAATCTTTCCTTGTTCGCTTCTGCTAATAATGCCAAAACCAAACAGCAAGATGATCAGCTGACACAGTATATCAACTATATTGTGGGCGGTGGAAATACAAATGTTTACAGAAATCAGGAATTGTATGATAATAACAGAAACTCCAATATAAATACCAATCTATCATACAATGAGCCGCTTAGCCTAAGATCAAATCTGGAGTTCAATTATAATCATAGTACTACAACCTACAGAAATGAACGGGAAACATATGATATTACTCCGGGTGGAACATATAGCTATAATACAAGCCTGAGCAATAATTTTAATTATTCATTCAGTACCAACAGGTTTGGTTTGAATTACAGATTTAATGAGAAAAAATACAATTATTCCTTTGGTTTAAGTGCACAGCCTAGTGTTCTTGAAGGCAGATCTGTGGTCAATGGAGTTACAACTCCCAACAGGAATACCGGCTTTAACATTATACCCTCTGCCCGTTACTCTTATAATTTTTCAAGGACCAGAGCTGTAAATGCATTTTACTTTGGCAGGGCAAATGAACCAACCTATATTCAATTACAACCAACTCCGGATATTTCAAACCCACAGTACCCTGTATATGGAAATCCAAATCTTGGAGCTGAGTTCTCACATTTCCTTACTTTCAGATATAATAATTTTAATTTCAATTCGGGAGATGTGTTATTTTTTAATGTATCCGGAAATTTTACTGAAAATAAGATCGTTTCGAACATCATCCGTTCTATGGATCCTGCGGTAGGCTTGGTTCAGGAAACCCGCTACCTTAATACAAATGGTTATTATACAACCAATGCATTCTATAATTTCTCCAAACCGTTCCAGGAGAAAAAATATGTGTTTTCATTTAACGGATCAGCCAACTATATTAACAATATTTCATACACTGATAATGTAAAGAATAGAGGGAAAAACTGGATATTTTCGCAGGGCCTGAACATGCAGATCAACCCGAACAAGAACCTTGAATTCAATCCCGGATTGAGATACAGTTTAAATACCAACACGAATGATGCAATTACCAATAACAATACAAAAGTATCGACCTATTCATTGAATTTTAATTCCAAGATTTTCTTTTTGAAATCCTGGTTGGTTGGTTCTGATCTCAGCAAGTCATTCAATAATGGATACAGCAGTTCATTAGCCGTTAATCCATTTATAATAAATACTTATCTTGAAAAGCAGTTCTTTAAAGACAAACGTGCTTCCTTAAGATTTCAGGGATTTGATTTGCTCAATGAAAATACAAGTGTTTCACGTGCAGTTACAGGAAACGTAATTACGGATAGCCAAAGTAATCGCTTATCACGGTATTTCATGTTAAGTTTTACGATGAGGCTGCAAAAATTCAGCGGGAAACAACCTGAGCAACAGCAAATGGGACCGGGTATGAGACCGGGTATGGGCGGACCGGGAATGGGACCGGGTATGAGACAAGGAAACGGTCCGGGAAATTTCTGATATTATCTAAAACCATTTACAAAGCTGCTCCTTACAGGGCAGCTTTTTTATTTATAAGCTTTTTATAAACTAAGGAATATCTATATTAGAAATAGAAAACATTCTTATATGGAAAGAAGGAAATTTATAAGCAGTGGATTGGCAGCAGGTGCAATTATACCTGCAACCTATGCTACGCTTCTCGGCTCAGAAGTAAAAGCAGCTGAAAATACTCCTAAAACAGAAACCGAAGCCAATAAATTGGCAGAGGACGATGGTATTATTATCGAGCGGAGTGTATCCGGAAGGCCCCATGAAGGAAAGGTTCTGGCAGTAATCCAACCTCATGTTGATGACTCCACATTATTTGCAGGCGGCACCATCGCAAAACTGATCAGTGAAGGTTATACCGGTTATCTGATCAGAACCACAAATGATGACGCAGCAGGCAGTGGAACCGATGGTGACAGGGTTCTGAATAATGAAAGAGACAATGATAAAGTAGCCAAAGTTTTGGGTTTGAAAAAAGTATATAATCTTGGATACCGTAATCATCGTATGGATGAATACAATACCCAGGAAATAAAGGGAAGACTAATATTCCTGTTCAGACTTTTGAAAGTAGATACCATTTTCAGTTATGATCCATGGGGACATTATGAAGAAAATCCGGATCATTATGTAACTGCTCAAGCGGTTGAGGCAGCCAGATGGATGTCTGGAAGTGTCGACTATCCCGAACAACTGGATACAGTTAAACCTTACAGTGTAAATGAGCGCTACTATTTCGCCAGAGGTCCCCAACTGGTAAACCGTATTGTTGACATATCCAAACATATTGATAAAAAGGTAGAAAGTAATGTGGTAATCACTACACAAGGCCCCGGAGGCAATAATGGCTCAAGAATCAGAAAGAGACTGGCTGAACAGGGTAAAAAATTACCAATACTCGGAGATACAGATGAATCGGCAGACTTTAATTATGTGAAGCATTTTGTGCTCGATAAAGACTCTTTGACTCAAAGAGGTACCCCATCAGACCGGGAAGTAGGTAAGAAGTATGGATTGGATTGGGCTGAAGCCTACCATTATATTGGTAATCCGGTTTCCGTTTTACCTGATTATATTGAGAAAAATGCTGTTCCTAAGTAATCAGAAACATTATTAATGAAAAATCCTGATAAATTTAATCATCAGGGCTTTTTTCTATTTAAACTGAGTTCAATATAAAATCTTGCAGGACTAATTAGATTGATTTTGATTTGTTTTATAAAGCAAGGTCAGTGATTCTTCGGTCGCGAATTCCCGTGTTCTGCACTTGCTAACGCACGCGCAATGTCATTATTTAAGGGTCAGGAGGTTCCGGCCTTCGCCAGATCCGATAGCTATCGGATGACAATGTATTTTTTTAATAATGGAGGAGATCCTGACTTTCGTCAGGATCGTAATCCTTAAATAATGACATTGCGCGTGCACCGGCAGATGGTCCTATTGCCAGGCTGTCCGTTCCGATGAAAAACAGCACCGGGTAAAATAAACCTTGCCGGAGGAAGTATCTTCCGGCTATTCGTAATTTGAACCAGAACGCGATTTCTTGCCGGAAATACTCCGTAGGAAAGGGCTGAACCAACCTATAG
>Ga0123337_10001346_pt1 | contig 32136 bp, 19 predicted proteins | sample frozenSSSSmetaG_FD_89792 | JGI IMG/M metagenome (GOLD analysis project Ga0123337, IMG submission 89792) | Glacier valley bacterial and archeal communities from Borup Fiord, Nunavut, Canada, to study Microbial Dark Matter (Phase II) -... | ecosystem: Environmental > Aquatic > Freshwater > Ice >...
CTGGCGGACAACAGAGGAAAATTTACCGATCGATTCCTCCGGCGGATTGCCCGACGGCTCAAAGTTTAACGGCGTAATCGGATTGCAAAAAGCGCTGCTAAACCGCCCGGAAGTGTTTGTAGGTACCGTGAGTGAAAAGCTTCTGACGTACGCGGTAGGACGGGGAGTAGAATCGTATGACGGAGCGGCAATCCGTAAAACACTGCGGGTAGCGGAGCCAACTGATTATCGGTTCTCATCGATCGTCATGGGAATCGTCAGTAGCACGCCGTTTCAGATGAGGAGATCTGAATGATCATCACCAAAAAGGCTCTACCCAGACGAACATTCCTGCGGGGGATTGGGGCGGCGGTGGCGCTCCCTCTTTTGGACGCCATGGTTCCCGCGATGACGGCCCACGCCGCCACGTTAGCCGTGCCTGTTCGTCGGCTTGGGTTCGTTTACATTCCGATGGGAGCCCATATGCCGAAATGGACACCCGAAGGACAGGGCCCAGGGCTGAGTAATCTCTCCCCGATTCTGAAGTCTCTGCAGCCGTTCTCAGATCAACTCACAGTTGTCAGCAACCTGGAATTGAAAAACGCTTATCCCGGCACACACGCTACCTCCAACGCGGCTTTCCTTAGCGCGGCAACGGCGAAGTGGACCGAAAGCACCGATTATTGCCTGGCGACCACAGTGGACCAGGTCGCCGCCAAGCAGTTGGGGAGAGATACGCGGCTACCGTCGCTGGAACTCGCGATGGACCTGCTTACCACCGTGGGCCAATGCGACAACGGCTATGCGTGCGTGTATCAGAACAATCTCTCCTGGTCTTCGCCTACCACTCCCCTGCCTGCTGAAGCTCATCCGCGGATTGCGTTCGAACGCCTTTTTGGAGAAGGCGGCAGTGCGTCAGAGCGGCGCATTGAACTTCGAAAGAAGGCAAGCCTTTTGGATTGGGTGAACGAGGATATCTCGCGCCTGAAGAATAAGCTGAGTGCCGACGACCGAAATAAGGTAAGCCAATATCTGGACACCGTCCGCGAAGTGGAACGCCGCATTCAGAAGGCGGAAGCGGATACGGCCGATTCGCAAATCAAAGACTTGGACCGGCCCGTGGGAGTGCCCACCGCTTATGCGGACCATGCGCGCCTGATGTTCGATTTGCAGGTGCTGGCGTTGCAAGGGGACGTGACACGAGTCATTACTTTCCAACTGGCACGCGAGACGAGTACCCGCACCTATCCCGAAATCGGAGTCTCCGATCCTCATCATCCGCTTACCCACAACGCCGGTGACCCGGACAAGCTGGCAAGAGTCGCCAAGATCAATGAGTTCCATGTCTCGCTGTTTGCATACTTCCTGAACAAGCTGAAATCAACACGGGACGGCAACGGCACATTGCTGGATCATTCCGTCTATCTATATGGCAGCGGCATGGGAAACCCGGACGTACATGATCACGTGAACCTGCCGATTCTGGTGGCTGGCGGAGGCGCAGGTACCATGAAGGGTGGACGCCACATCCGTTATGCCGAACCCACGCCGCTCGCCAATTTGCATCTGACTCTCCTCGATAAGGTGGGCGTGAAATTGGATTCGTTTGCCGATAGCAACGGCAAAATGGAAGAACTACTTCCACCGCTTTCGTTGTGACCTCTCGAGCTTCACTGGCATTTCTGTGTTTACCCGCGTACCTTTACGCGGGTAACCGGACCCAGCCCGCGCTTGCTGACGCAGCGCAGCAGAAAAACATTGCGGCAGTTCACGCTTTGTTAGCCAAGCACGTGGACGCGAATGTGCCGCAGCCCGATGGCATGACTGCGCTTCACTGGGCGGTCAATCAAGATGATGCGGAAACGGTGGACGCTTTGCTTCACGCGGGAGCGAACGCGAAGGCAGCCAATCGCTACGGAGTAACTCCTCTTTCGCTTGCCTGCATAAACGGCAACGGTGCGATTGTGAAAGCATTGCTCGATGCGGGCGCGGACCCGAACGCCGCGTTACCCGGCGGGGAAACAGCTCTGATGACTGCCGCCCGCACCGGGCGCGTGGAAGCAATCAAGGTTTTGCTAGCCCAAGGGGCGGCCGTTAATGGAAAAGACAATGTGTTGGGCCAGACCCCACTCATGTGGGCCGCGGCGGAAGGCAATGTCGCTGCTGCGAAAGCATTAATTCAGGCGGGCGCGAACATTCATGCCCGATTGGATTCAGGGTTCACCCCATTCCTTTACGCGGCTCGCGAGGGGCGCGTCGGTATCGCGCAAGCCTTGTTGAAAGCCGGCGTTGATGTTAACGAAACCATACAGACAAGGCTTGGTCCTGGATCGAGACCAGCCTCGGGTGCAGGTGCTCCCCGAATCGGCACCAGCGCCCTGGTGCTTGCCGTAATCAACGCACATTACGAATTCGCAGCGAAGTTGCTCGATGCCGGGGCCGATCCGAATGCTGCCGGCTCTGGTTATACGGCCCTGCATGTGATTTCTCAAGCCCGCAAGCCAGGCGGAGGAGACAACGATCCACCTCCTGAAGGATCCGGCAACGTCACTAGCCTGCAACTCGTCAAGCTTCTGGTTCAACATGGGGCCGACCTGAACGTTCGTATGACCAAAAAGGTAAATTTCGGACTGACTAACTTGAACGTCATCGGAGCCACTCCTTTCTTCCTTGCGGCAAAAACTGCGGACGTGGAACTGATGGGTGCGCTGGCTGCTTTCGGCGCAGACCCGCAAATTACAAATGCGGATGGTTCCACTGCGCTGATGGCCGCGGCAGGGCTGGGAACGCGTTCGCCCGGAGAGGATGCCGGCACGGAAAGTGAGGTGGCCAAGGCTATGCAACTGTTGTTGGAGCTTGGTGCCGACATCGATGCGGTGGATACCAAAGGTGAGACGGCCATGCACGGAGCTGCCTATAAGAACTTTCCGGGAGCAGTGCAGTTTCTTGCGGCAAAAGGCGCCAATATCGAGATCTGGAACAAGCCGAACTCTCATGGCTGGACGCCGCTGACCATTGCGGAGGGCTACCGCTTCGGCAACTTTAAGCCTTCACCCGACACGGTGGCGGCAATGGTGAAAGTGATGAAGGCGGCAGGTGTGCCGATTCCTCCTCCAGGTAAACCGCCGGTTAAGGGGAACTACTGAGTGCAATTCCGCACGTGAAATTTGCGGAGTCATCGCTACTCCCCGTGCCTTTGTAGATAGCCGTTTGAGGGTAAGGGCATAAGGGGCGGGTGCGCTGCACTTTACCGCCGCGCGCGCGCGAAGCTGCAATGCTGGCTGGCGGTTTCTTCGCCTCCACCCAGCCCTCTAACGCTGTCACCATATCAAAGGTGTCGGTCCCCTCACCTCCCCCACAATGGCCCATACCGGGAACCATGAACAGGCGGTACGAATTTTCAATCGTGGTACCCAGCTTTTCGAGGACGCTCTGGTGGTAGGCCACACTGTTTCCGGGAGAGATCTGCGGGTCGCTCCAGCCGTGGTATTGAATTATTTTTCCACCACGGTCAAAGAACGGTTTCAGGTTGGCATCGGTCGCGTTGATGCGGCGCGTATCCAATGCTTCCGCTCTGGCGATATCGGAATCGAAGTTCAACTTATGGAAGTCCCAGTCCGGGTTTTCGAAAACAACGTAGCGGAAATAATCAAGTGCAATGGCGAGCGGCTTTGGCCCGGCCCAAGTGGCCCAACCCAGTTCACTTCCTTTCTGAAGGCCAGGATACAAGCGCTGACCGGTGCGCGGGTTTATGGAGTCGCTATAAAGTTTGCGGGCCGCTTCCACCTGCGCACCCGTGAGACACTCCGGCCCATCCGCCGCAGGGCACTCCAGTGCCTTGGGGTCAAAGTTGCAGTTGGCGGGATTTTCCAGAACGCCATCCTTTACACCATCGAGCGCATCGCAGGCCGCCAGAACTTTGCTGTGCAGTAAAGGATACTTAGTGGGCGGAATATAACTCGCCTCATTCTGGTGAACAGCCTGCGCGGACCAGATGGCTTGGGCCGCGCGTCCGGTCCAGTTACTGGCCGGGGCTCCAGCGACTACGCCATCGAAATCCGTGGGATACATTTGAGCCTCTTTCAGGCCCTGCTTCCCCCCCGCGGAGCAACCGTTCCAATAGGCGAGACGAGCCGGTTTGCCATAATAAGCCTCAATAATGGACTTCGACTTTGTAGCCATCTCATGTTCTGATCGATAGGCATAATCGATCAGCTTTTCAGGATGGCCGAGAGCGAAACTGGCACTGCCGCCTACGTGCCCGGTGTCAGTGGAGCTGGTTGCATAACCGCGGCGTACGCCATCGTTCAGGCCGCTGTAGTTGATCGAACCCGACCAGCCGCCGTTGCCGACCGCCATATACTTTCCGTTCCAGCCTTCCTGAGGAAGCCAAAGCTCGATCCTTATGTCGGAATCGGAGGTTGGGGTTAACATGGCCGTAACGCGACAAACAGGCGCCTGCGGAACCGCAAATCGGACATCGGGGAGTATGTTAGCGGGTCCGATTTTCTGGGCAGTCAGGAGCTTTGCCCCGGATAAGGAAATTTTCATTAGCCCTTCGCATAATGCTCCGTGTGCTGGCGCAAGGCACAGGAGGAGCAGCGGAATTTGGAAAAATCCTGTCCTATTTCTGTTCAAGAAGCCTAAACGCCAAAGTTGCATGTGGATAGGGAGTTCCAACTTATTGAAGCGCAATAACAGCGCCGTCCCGCTGAGCAATGTCGATCGAGATCTTCCGGCCTTCCGTCACAACCGTCTTTCCGGCCCAGATGTCCGTTGCTTTCCGAAAAGATGGAACCTCGCCAGACAAGAATACGGCAACCTTCGCCGCGGCGCGCGTCGGATTAGTGATCCACAGATAGGTTCCTCCTGATCCGGAATGAAGGCGTGCCTGCACAGATCCATTGTCAGTCTTTAATCTTGGTTCAACGTTTGAACCCTTAAGCAAATCCGAGTAAAATGCCCTGGTTTCCGCAGTAGGATGCAGGTAATATCCGGCTCCAGGATAAGTACCGACCAGCAACGTGCGGCCCTTGCCCACGCTATGCGAGACAGCCGCAATGTGGCCGCTCTTATAGGCGCCAACTGCCCGGCCGGACACCGCCTCGTATTCCTGCAAAAAATAGCGCCCAAAGATTTCATGCCCATTCACATTAAGACGTAAGCTATCGAGTAAGTCAGGCGTAAACTCGACATAACTCTCTCTTGCCCCGAACAGTGAATCCAGACCCGGCCTCAATTGCGAAGCACCAACGCGGCCCTGCTCGTCGAAATAGCCGGGAAGACCTTCGCTGATCAGGGTGCCACCTTGCTCAACGTAGGCGCGGAGTTTCGCAATGGTCTCCGAAGTAAGCATCAAAGGATAAGGCAGGTAAGCAACCCGGTACTGATTCAGGTCATCGATGGCAACAAAATCAGCCAGAATATTCGAATCGAAGAACGCGCGGTAGGCTCCGCGAATGGATTGGGCGTATTGGTTGGTATCACCCTGTTGCACATAGTTGAACAGTTCCGATTCCGGCGCGAAGATAAGAGCGACATCGCCTCTCACCGGACGAGATTTCCAGACCTCGGCGTGTTGGTTGGCCCAAGTTGCAAACTCGCCAGCCATCTGCGCGCGCGGAGTGACGGAACCATCCATACCCATGGGCCCGAACGCGCCGAATAGCGGGCCATCTAACAAAGGACGCCAGCGAGGGTATAAGATGCCGGTTGCCCCGCCCGCGCAAGACACCAGATTCCACAAGCGGACATCGTTTGCGTCTGGAATACGGCCGTCTTCCCTGGGCCGGTTAGTTACCTGCGGCTGCATCCAGAGCGGGCCCGCTTCCGCTTCCGCATGCCAGAAGGGCTTGCCGCGAGATCCGCCTCGCACCAAGTCTACTGCCTGGTACTGCTTCCAGGGTTCATCGCCCTTTCGCGATGCAACGAAAGTGAAGCCCCAAACATCCACTTCAGCTGCGGAGCGCCACTCATTGTGTGCGCTTGAGGGCAATGATTCAAGAGTGCCCGCGACTCCATGGGCGTATATGCCGTGAGCAGGATCGGCCTTGCGGAACATGGCCGCGCGCTCACGAAAGATCTGAAACGCGTTGTCGATCCGGAACGATAGCCAATCCAGGCTCTGAGAGTAGCCCCCGAAATCGTACGGCGGATCGATATCGTCCCAGGAACTGTAACTGTAGCGGTTCCACGCAAGCCCGGTCTTCTGTACAGTTCCATAACGCTGTTGCAACCAGGTGCGCAATTTGCGTTTGGTCGCATCGCAGTAACAATACATCTTTCTCGGGCTACCGCCGTTGTAAGTGTTCTCATTCCAGAGATCGTACCCAAGCAGGGCAGGGTGATTGCGATAACGTTCTATCAGTGCGGTAAGAAAACGATCGGCAGCGGTCTTTACTTCCGGATTATCCAGACACAAGCCCGGAAAGCCGCCCGTTGCACTGCTGCCTCCCACGCTGCTGTTCTCAACAGAGCCGTCACTTGCCATGTAACGTGCATGCGGGTACTTCCTGAACATCCACTCAGGCGCGGCAGTTACTAACTCCGCAATCACGACACGGATTCCGTTCTTCGCAGCCAAGTCCATCATGCGGTCGTAATCGCGCCAATCGTATTTCCCTGGCGCAACTTCAATCGCCGACCACATGAACCAATGCCGAAACGTGTTGACGCCCAGGCGCGCGGCAGTTTCATGATCGCGCGCCCAATCCGCTTCCGGTGGATTCGATTTACGGAAGTAAACCGCACCGTAAGGAAACACCGGTGCATCCGCCGCTTCCGCGAAAACGGACGCAAGCAAAATCAATATCGTGAGACTTTTCATTTTCCTCTCAAAAAATAGAGCTTCAACCCAAATTGAATTTGCCGTCCGGTTGCGGATCCGCTGGATAGTTTACCGAAGGAAGCATTGTTCGCGTCGCAGGCGCTTCCCGGCGTCCTGATGCAAGTTAATGTCGGGCTGTTGGCGGCAGGAAGAAAAAATGTAGGGGTACTGGTGAAGTTAAAGAACTCCGTACCGAAACCCCGCTGCGCCGCACGCGCGGGCTTCCATAATGTCCCGGCGGTGCGCGCAATGCCCAGCTGCTGGCAAAGTTTCCGCTCAGGCGGGATTCGGTCACCCGGCTTCCAATCCCCATTCATGACGTGAGAAATCAGCTTCTCGAAAGCCGATGCCGTTAACGTCGTGCGAACAATCGGCGTGACCACTCGAGCCAGCGTTCCCCTATTGGCCATATGGAAAACCATTATGCCATCCAACTTGTTGACAGACACACTGAGCCCCTATATTATTCACCTGTTGATTGGTAACACCAAAAGACCAACCTTCGGGATTAGAAATTCGCGAAGCTCAGAATCTTAGGTATGAACTAATCCGGGGCAACAGTACGCCAACTACAATTCGCGCTCACACTAATTTTTTAGAAAAAACTTATGAATCGCCGGGAATTCCTGCAAGCATCGTCGGCAGCAAGCACCGCGCTGCTTTACGCCCAGACGGCACCACTGGTTGCGGGTTGGTATGACCGGCCAATGCGTTGGGCGCAGCTAGCCTTCGTCGAAGACGATCCAGGCAATTACGACCAGGCCTTTTGGCTGGATTATTTCCGGCGCATACATGCCGACGCCGCTTGCCTGAGCGCCGGAGGCTGTGTCGCTTTCTATCCCACCAGGATTCCCTTTCATTACCGCAGTAAGTGGTTGGAAAATCGGGATACTTTCGGTGACTTAGTGAAGGGCTGCCGCAGCTTGGGTATGAACGTCATCGCGCGCACGGATCCACACGCTGTGCATCAGGATGTCTACGACGCTCATCCTGACTGGATTGCCGTAGACGCAAGTGGCGCGAAGCGCCGTCACTGGTCAGACCGCGAGCTTTGGGTGACGTGCGCTCTGGGCCCTTACAACTTTGAGTACATGCCGCTGATTCACGACGAAATCATGAACATGTACAAGGTAGACGGAATCTTCACGAATCGCTGGGCCGGTTCTGGCATGTGTTACTGCGAACACTGCCAGAAGAACTTTCGAGCCTTCTCCGGCCTTGATCTCCCCCGCACAACGGACCCGCAGGTACCGGCCCGTAAGCAGTACATCATCTGGCACGAAAAGCGGCTCTTCGAACTCTGGCGACTTTGGGATTCAAAGATCAAAGCCATCAATCCGAATGCTTCTTACCTTGCCAATGCCGGAGGGGGTGCTCTCAGCGAACTCGACATGAAGACCATTGGAGATATCGCGCCGACTCTTTTCGCTGATCGGCAAGCTCGCCGCGGACTGATGCCACCTTGGGAAAACGGCAAGAACGGAAAGGAATACCGCGCAACCATGGGCCGCAAAGCAATAGCTGGCATCTTCAGCGTGGGCCTTGAAGAAGAGTACCGGTGGAAAGATTCCGTTCAGAGTAGCCCCGAAATTCGTATGTGGGCCGTGGACGGCATAGCTCACGGCCTACGCCCGTGGTTCACCAAATTCAACGCGAAACCGATCGACAGAAGGTGGCTTCCCGTTGTTGAACAGATCTATGTTTGGCATCACCAGAACGAACGGTATTTGCGGAACGAAGAGTCGCTTGCCCGGGTGGGGATGGTCTATTCACAACAGACCGCTACTTTTTATGGCGGCGAAAGAGCCCAGGCAAAAGCAAGAGTAGAGGACCCGGCGCTTGGGTTTTACCAGGCACTGGTGGAAGCGCGAATTCCATTCGAGATGGTGCATGACCGCCTGCTGGACGAAGCTCATTTGGCTTCGTTTCGCACGTTGATACTGCCGAACATTGCGGCGCTTTCAAATCAACAGTGCGCCCAGCTTCAGGCGTTCGTCGCCCGCGGCGGCAACCTTGTAGCCACGTACGAGACATCTCTCTACGACGAGTGGGGCGTGCGCAGAAAGGATTTCGGGCTCGCTTCACTTTTCGGTGTTTCCTTTACCGGCAGCATCGAAGGGCCCATGCTGAACTCCTATCTCACCCTGGAAAGAGACCCCGCTACCGGCGAATTTTCGCCCTTGCTCACCGGGTTTGAAGACGCAACCCGAATTGTGAATGGAGTCCACCGCGTGCGCGTTAAGCAAACCGGAACCAGTCTGCCTTCGCCGCTGACCGTTGTGCCTACCTATCCGGACCTCCCGATGGAAGCGGTCTTTCCCCGCGCGGCGACAAGCAAGGACCCCGGCGTGTTTCTGCGGCAAGTCGGCCGTGGACGTGTGGTCTACTTTCCATTCGATCTGGACCGAACCTTCTGGGAGGTGCTGAATGTCGATCACGGCAAATTGTTGCGCAACGCCGCACTCTGGGCTTCAAACGAACCGCAGCCGCTGACGGTGAAGGGACCAGGATTTATCGATACCTCCATCTGGCGGCAGAAGAACTCGATCACCGTTCATCTGGTCAATCTTACGAATCCGATGGCCATGAAAGGCCCTTTGCGAGAGATCATTCCACTGTCACGCCAACAGTTGAGCATCACTGTGCCGGCCAGTGCGCGCGTCGCGAAGGTTCACTTACTGGTAGCCGGTGGAGAGGTACCGTACAAGCGGGAGGGCGACCTGATCCGCTTGGATGTGCCTTCTATCGATCTCCATGAAGTGGTCGCATTCGACTTTTTTCCTCAATAAACGCGTTAACTCGCGCTAGCTTCAGGCGAGAACGCCTGGCAGCAGGCCAGTGCTGTCGGCAAATCTCTCCACGGGTGTGCCGAACGCATTCAGCATAGTCATCCATAGGTTGGCGGCTGGAGTATCTTCCGGGAAAATCAGATTCTGCCCGGACGTGATTCGCCCGCCCGCCTTGCCCGCCAACACGATTGGCAACTTATGCGGATTGTGCTTGTTTCCGTCACTTAGAGCCGAAACAAAGGCCACCATGGAATTATCCAGAACAGTGCTCTCGCCTTCCTTTGCTTCCTGCAGCTTTCCAAGTAGGTACGCGTACTGCGAGACATACCACTTATTGATCAACTGATACTGCCGCAGTTTGTCTTCATCGTTTGCGTGGTGCGACATGTCATGATGCGATCCGCTTACTCCGTCCAGCCACCGGAAGTTCACATTGCTCACAGCATTGCCGAACATAAACGTGCACACCCGTGTTGTGTCGCTCTGAAAAGACAGCGCCACCATATCCAACATCAAACGCACGTGCTCGGCATAATCCTTCGGATTTTCTTCCGGCGCAACAGCCGATTTCAGCGGAACCTTAGGCTTCCAAGCCCCACGTCCCTTGACGGCAGCGCGCTCGGTGCGCTGTTCAAGCGACCGAACGACTGACATATACTCATCAATCCGACGCCTGTCGGCCACTCCTAACTGGCTCCGCAATTCGTTTGCCTGCCCCATCACCCGATCGAGCAGTAGCGCGTCCTCCCGGCCCGAACTCCCCTGTGGAGCGGAAGCACGGAAAAGCCGCTCATAAACGGACTTGGGGTTGATCTCTCTTGCCAGAGGCGTAGTCGGACTGCTCCATGCTATGTGGCATCCGTAGACCCTGGTATACCCCACCGCCAGATCGACGCCGGTGGCTTCCGGTGAAATCCCCAATTCCAACGAAGGCAGCGGCGTCTGCCCGGCACTCTTCTGTGCCGCAACCTGATCCATGGAAATACCGTTCGCGTTAAGATCTTCCCCCAGCGTCTTACTGATACGCGTTGACGTCAGGATGGCCGATTCCTTCACATAATGTCCGTCACCGTCTTTGGACGCCTGATTCCAAAGATTCTGCAGGACCAGAATCTTATCTTTGAAGTCGCCTAACGGAGCCAGGGTAGAAGAAAGTTGAAAATCGCGGCCCACGCCTTCCGGTGCCCACGCATTCACATTTACGCCGTTCGGCATGTAGAGCACCGCCAATCGAACAGGCGATCTAGCCGGGGACGATGATGCGGCAGGGGCCATTGCCTCAAGCCAAGGCAGCGCTAATGTCACTCCAGCGCCGCGCAGAACAGTTCGTCTCGAAATAGAAAACTTGCTCATGGAATATTCCTCGTCTTCGGATGTAGCGTAACCGCTTGGCTCATGGGAGTGGCCGCCCGGCCCGCCTGGTACCGGAAGGGCTGACTCATCACAATGGTTTCAATCAGGGCCTGCGACTTGTCACCTTTCCCGCTTAGCTCAGCGACAATCGCATCAACCGTGCAGGAATCCTGGCGTGTCAGCCCGCGGCCCAGGGCGTACCCCAGCATGCGATTCGTCAGATTCCTGACAAATAAATCTTTCTTACTCATCAAGACAGCCCGCAGCTCATCGGGGCCTGCGAACTTGGTCCCGTCCGGCAATTCGCCCGAATTGTCGATCGTCTTGCCCGCATCCTCGGTCCGCCACTGGCCCAAAGCATCGTAGTTTTCAAGAGCAAATCCCAGCGGATCGATCCGGCTATGGCAGCCCCCGCAAACCGGGTCCGCCCGGTGCTCCGCCAATCGCTCCCGTATCGTTTGCGCTGGACCCTTTCCATGTGAGTCGAGTGAAGGGACATTCGGCGGAGGGGGGAGCGGCGGCGTTCCCAGGATAGAATCCAGCAGCCACTTACCGCGCAGCACCGGACTGGTGCGATACGGATAGGAGGAAACCGCAAGCACCGCTGACATGCCAAGCAACCCGCCGCGATGGCTTCCAGCCGGCAATTCCACCCGGTGCGGCTGACCTTGGTTTTCCGCGCGCAGCTTAATATCCAGCTTGTAAAGGGTGGCCAGCTTCTTGGTGATGATTGTCCAGTTCGAATCGAGCAAATCCAAAATCGATTCGTTATTCGCAAGCAGCGCGTGAAAAAAGACAGAGGGTTGAAAGCCGATATCGGCCTGAAGTTCCGCATCGGTCGAGTAATTTGGGAACAGCTTGGCGTCTGGAACGAATTGATGCCCCAGTTCGCGCGTGCCTAACCACTGGCTTACAAAGCTATCGATGAATCCCATCGATTTCGAACTGCGCAGCATCCGGCCCACTTCCTCTTTTAAGACTTCGGGTTGATGCAGTTTGCCCAGGCTCGCTAAATCGAACAGCATTTCGTCCGGCATGCTGCCCCACAGGAAAAACGAAAGCCGTGACGCCAAAGCGTAATCATCCAGCAGACGCGACTCGGAACCTGGGTTCGGCATTTCTGCCAGGAACAGAAATTGCGGCGACATCAGTACACCGCGCAGCATGTAAATCACGGAATCATCAAAAGTCTTCCGCTGCTTCCGGGCGACACGGAAGAGCGACAAATACGGCTCCATTTCGGGATCTATCACAGGACGCCGAAACGCCCGGGGCAGAAAACCGTGAAGAATCTGCCGGGCGGCTTGCTCTGGCGACAAACCCGGTCCCGGTCTAATAATTCCAATTCTTATGCGCGCCCTCGAATCGCGAATAGCGAAGGCCATAGCGCTCTTGGCCGCGTCCATATATTTCTCCGCATGAACAGGCGAAAGGAACAGCGTTTCCGCCGCGTTATCGAAGCCCTCGCCGCCTGCCCCATCGGCCGGCAGGTCGTGCCCCGCATCCATGTGAATGTTTAATAATTCTCGGATCGTAGCCGTATACTCGTTGCGATTTAGCCTTCGGATCGGGGCAGCCCCGGGTGTCACTCCGGCTCCACAAGCCTCAGCATGTAGCGCGCCGTCAACCCATCTGATAAACGCTTCGCGTTCAGTAAGAGATGGCGAGTGGGCGCCTTGCGGAGGCATTTCACTATTGCGCACCCGCATCGAAATCCGAATCCATCGTTCAGAATGGTCGTGAATACTCGTCGCTGCGCCCACCTGGCCCACGTTAAATCCACCAACTCCGGACTTGCCCGCGTGGCAAGCGGCGCAATTCGTTTTCAAAAAACCTTGTGCCTCATCGAACGTAAGCTCGTTCGCCTGTGCCGTGGCAAGCGCCAGCAGCGCGACGATTGCGAACCGCATCATAGCCGTTTCAGCACAATAGTCTGCTTGGGTGCCGGCTTCTCGGGCTTCACTCCGCCCACCCGACCGCGGGTCGCATGGATCTCTCCGTTCGTGAGCGTTCCATTGAATAACGTCTTCGTGATGGAGCCGTTCAACTCGGTAGTAACCAGGAATGTGATTGTGTTTCCAGACACCTTGCCATCGGTAATGGGAATACTCTCGTTATCGCCGTACATTTTGCCGGACAAAAGTTCGTCATGTTGCTCAAAACGAAAGGAGAGATCCTGCAGATCGCCATTACGGTCTGCGGTGTAACCGGTCCAGATTCCTGAAACATCCGCACCATATGCCAGAACCGTTGCCAGCAGCAGGGAGGCACACGCTTTCAGCACACGATAATTATATCGAATGGTTGGCTATTTCACGACCGCGGCCACAACCATCTGTAAGGTCTGGGCCGTCGCATCGCCTACTTTGGCCTTATCCAGTTTCCAACCGTCTCGAGCCCCATCATACGTATATTTCACCGGTAGGCCTGTAAGCTTCGGATCGTACTGCCCTTCATTGCCGCCCATCTTGTAAATAACCATATCGAGTGACGGCACCACATACATGCAGTAACCGCCCGCGCCCGCCTTCCAGTAGGCATCTTTTGGCACACCTGAAATGTGCCCGTCCTCATTTACATTGAAGTTGAAGCTGTGGGAAAAATGCGGATTGAAAGGCGACATCTTCCCGCACATACGGACAAACGACGCCGGCACAATCTGCTGGCTTCCCCACTTTCCTTCATGCAACAGCAGATAAATAAACCGCAAAATGTCCGTCGACCGCACCGCGATGCTCCCCCCGCCGGGCGTGTGCTCCATCCGTCCTTGTGCATCGATACCCGCCTTCAAATTCGGACGGTACATTGCATATCCCCACGTCCCGAACCCTAAGGGCTCCGCGATCTTCAGCCGGATATACTGCTCCATTTCCATCCCCACCAATCTCCGCAACACGATAGAAGCCAAATGGGGCGAGGACGTCGCATAGGAGTAACATTCCCCGGGCGCGCACCAAAGCTTTTCATGCAAAGCTACCGGGTCCGTTGTGGCAATCGGGCCATCCACGCTCGGCGTATCCCAAGTCTCTTTCTCCCCGTGGACATACACAGGATTCACTCCGCGAATTCCCGCTGACATCGCCAGCAACTGTCCCAACGTTATATCTGCTTTGCGTGGATCGTCCAAGGGAAAGATCTCTGCGGGCATATATTTTGGCGTGAACACTTTCTGATTCAGCCCATCCGGAATTAGCGCCGCTTTCTCTTTCAAAGCAATACCGACGGCGATGCTGGTGAAGGCTTTGCCGCACGAAGCAAGCTCCGGCACGGCTTCCCGATTGCCCCTACCGAAATACCTCTCATAGACCAGGTACCCATGCCGCACCACCAAAAGCCCGCCATGCTGGGTTGTATCCTTTGCGTAGTCGAATGCAGTGTCCAGCTTGGCAAGGTCCATTCCCGCTGTCTTTTTGACCTCTTCCGGTTTATCCAGCGTGCGCCAACCACCGTTCGCATCGGGCGGCGGATAGTATTCCGCCCCAAAGGCGAACATGGAAAGTGAGAAGATGGCGGCCAATTTCATAGGCCTAAACTATCACGCAATAACTTCGCACGAACTTACCAAGAGCCCCACAGGTTCTTCCGATTCATTCACTTCCGTTTCGGAATCCGGTTCTCGTACCAGATCACGTTATTGCTTTCGAAACCGGCCACCAAAATATCTGGATCCCCATCACCATCCATATCCACCAGGCGAATGTCGTAAGCAGATTGGTTATCTCCGATCCGGTGTTCCGTAAAATGACCTTTGCCGTCGTTTTCGAACCACGCGGCAATCCGGGAATCTTTTGCGACCGTCACCACGTCCGGCTTGCCGTCGCCGTTCAAATCTCCTATTGCTAATGAGTGGGGACCCTTGATCTGGGTGCTGATGTCATGGGGTGTCCACGTGGGAGCCTCGTACCAGGTGATTCCTGCGCCGTGACCGCGGGAGGTCACGAAATCAGGCCTCCCATCCCCATTCATATCGCTGATCAATATGTTAGTGGCGCCAAACTGATTGTCAGCTATCAAGTGCTTCCGCCAGGGCTTTTCCGGATCTTTGCCCTGCTCCCACCACGCGAACCAATTACCGCCTGCGGAATCCTTCGCTGCACTGGCGACATCGGGCCGGCCATCACCATTCACATCTCCAAAACCGATGTAGTGACTCAATCCGGGAGCATCGTGATCTGCCAGAACAAAATGTTCCCACTTCAAAGCGGAGCCAGGATTTAGCGGAATGCGGAACCACGCCAGGCAATCGGCAAAAGCACCTTTGGGTTGTCCGCTGCTAGCAATCAGGTCTGGCTTGCCATCGCCATCCACGTCTCCAGCCCATAAGCCGTGGATCCCATCGATACCACCCTCGGCAGCATCGTCCACAACGCGATAACGCCATGTACCGTGAAGCGGATCTTTGGGTTGCTCCAGCCAGTACACCAACCCGGGATGGTAGCGGGACGCTACCAGATCAGGCTTTCCGTCACCGTTCACATCCATGGCCACCGCGTAAATTGTCCGAATGCCGGAATGGAGCAGCGTCGGTTTCCAATCCGGCGCGGTATACAGAAGAGTCCTCTCGTGTCCCGGTGTGATATCACTTGTAATCACGTCCTTAAGGCCATGCCCGGTGAAGTCCGCCGCGACAACGGTCTGAGTGGGGAACCCCTCGGCGATCACATGCCGTACCCATTCTGGCCCAGGCTGGTTGTGGGCGTTGCGGCCAACAAGGAACAAAGCAAAAGCCAGTAGAAGTGCTATCCGCATGCAGAAACCTCTCAGAAAATTAGTTTTAAGCCAAACTCCAGCGTTCGCGCCGGCCCTACACCCGTGATGGCGCCGTACGTTTGGGCCGGCTTACCCGCACTGTCAAACCGGACCGTAGTATCGACCGTTGTGAACGAAGGATGGTTGACAACATTAAACGCCTGCGCGCGGAACTGAAGGCGCACGCGTTCCGCGAAATCAAAGTTCTTGATGGTGGCGACATCCCACTCGCTGAAGCCAGGTCCTATCAAGGTATTTCTACCGGCGTTGCCGAACTGGCCGGGCGTCATCTTCTCTGGGGCAAGGAGAGCCTCGGTATTAAACCATCGCGCCAGCGTGCGCTGATCGGCGGGTAGATTCGGATCGCCAATCACGGTGGCCCGTGAGGAGTTCGCACCGATGCGGGCCGTATCCGAAAGAACAGTAAAAGTGTTGGGAGCACCGCTCTGATAAGTAGTCACGCCCGATACTTCCCAGCCTCCAAGCGCAGTTCGCAGAATCGCGTTCGGATGTTTATGGAAAAAGGGAAGCTCATAAATATAGTTCACGTTCAGAAGGTGCGCCCGATGGATGGATGACAGGCCATGATCGGGCCGTGCGTCATAAGAATTCTGAGGTGTGCCCGAAGTGCTATCGATCGTGCGCGAGAACGTGTAGTTAGCAGTCATCGACAGTCCGCTCTGCATGCGCCGGCTGGCGGACACCTGCAGGCTGTTGTAACTGGAGTTATCGCTGTGATCGAGTTTGTTTATGGCACCATAGCCCGGATACGGCCGTAAGGCATTCTGATTGATACTGCTGTTGGGAGCGTTTAAACGAGTGCCGACCGGTAACTGATTGATGTTGATTGTGCGGTTCAGGTGGCGGCCCACATTCCCAACGTATCCAGCATCCACAATGAAGTCTTTGGTGAACTGCTGCTGCACTCCGAAGTTATAGGAGATCACGCTCGAATCGGGGATCCGCTGGGGCAGCATGGAAAGTGTGGAGGGAAACGCGCGTGCGGTTCCTCCAGTGGGATTATCGATATTGCCGTCGAAGATACTCGCATTGATGTTGAAGGGGGGATTGCCGCTTGGATTGATCAGAATATTGGTCGGCATACGGTCATAGAAGACCCCCATACCACCGCGCACGGACGTTTTACCCCGCCCGAACGGGTCATACGCAAAACTGAACCGCGGTCCGATGTTCCCATAATTCGTGGCGAAGCCGCCGCGCGGGAGGCCTACAAACAAACGCTGCAGGGTGGGATCGCCGGCAGCCGGGACACGGCCCTTTGCCTTCTCGGGAAAACCGGAACCGAACAACACCAGCCCGTTGTAAGGGTCTCCTATTCCCGGCACAATGGAGCCGTCGCCAGAATTAATCTGGGGAGCCTTGGCAAAACTATACCGGGCTGGATCGAAGCTGGAAGTGTTCCCGAGAGCGTTCGTGAAAGGAGGTATCAAGTTATAGCGAATGCCCATCTCCACCGTAAGTTGACGGTTTACTTTCCAACTGTCCTGAAAGTAGAAATCTACCTGATTAAAGCGCCCCCAGTAATCGGCGTCGGCAATGGATTCGGTATAGTTTTGAAAGTTACCGAGTAAAACATCGGCAATAACATTTTTGGTCGTGTTCTTGGCCGACGTTGAGAACGTGACCGCGCCTTCGTCGCTGAACCGGATATTCTCGTCCGTACGGCTGCGAGTTACTTGCGCACCCATTTTCAAGGAGTGGGTGCCAATCACTTTACTGAAATCATCACGCCATTGAAAAATACTGTTGTTCTTCTTGATCCGGTCTCCGGCGTTGTAGCCGCTGAAACCGGAAATGCTGAGGTCGGGACCAACGCCGAATCGGTTTGCGGGGTAAATTTCCGGAAACGTAAGTCCAAGAGTCGTGCGTTTCAATGCTTCATTGTGCGGATCGCCGACGATAATATCGTGACTCAAGCTAAAGCTGAAGAAGTTGATCGTGGTCGGCGAGAATACATGCGACACATTGAGTGAAGTCACGTACGCGGGACGTGGGCGGCCACCGGGCACTATTCCCAGTGAACTGCCTTGAAAACCGTCCTGAATGTCCCACTCATCGTGCACCCAACGGTAGCTGATCTGAGTCTTAGGAGAAAGCACGTAATCGAAGCGCAGCAAGAGTTCTCGGGGATCTACTTGGCTACGGCCTGTAGCGGCGTAGTTTCCTCCCGGGCCGGCGAAGTTGGGAGCCGGAAGCGGCAATAGGAGGCGGGGTCCATCGTGAGAAAAACGGGAGCTTGGCACAACGCGGTTCACGAACGGCTGATTGGTTACAGGGTCGATGGGAGCCGGTAACGACGAGTTCCGGAAATCCCCGTTGCGTTCATCGAGAGTGGGTACCACGTTTAGTCTGGTTGTACCAGTGTGGGTATACTTCCACTCCTGGCTGACGAAGAAAAACAGCCTGTCTTTATCTTTGTTCCACTTTTTCGGAATAAACGTGGGGCCACCCAAGGTATATCCAAAATCGTTGAACCGGAGGGGATCCACTTTACGGGCGAAGAAGGTTCGCGCATCGAACTGATCATTGCGAAGGAATTCGAAGGCGCTGCCATGAAATTGTTGGGTGCCGCTCTTGGTGATGACATTAATCAGTGCACCGGAGCGACCGCCGAATTCAGCGCTGTAACTGGAAGTAAGAATCTTAACTTCGGCTATCGAATCCGCACTTGGATTAACCGCGGCATTGGAATTCCCGCCGTTATCCATGTTTTCCGCACCATCGACGCTGAACAAGATCGAGTCACTGCGGATTCCATTGATGCGTTGTCCCGTAGTGGAAAGAGCGAGCCCGAAAGGATCGAGAGAGGTAGCGACGGCACCCGGAATCAACCTTAACAATTGAGAATAATTCCCGCCATTCAAAGCAATTTGGCTGAGCTGCCGACTGGAGATAACCCGGCTCACATCACCCGATTCAGTTTGCACCTGTTCCGTAGCCGCCGAAACAGAAACCGATTCCGACAGCGTTCCCAATTCTAGTTTAAAGTTTACGGTTCGCCTTGACGCCGCATCCAAAACGACTCCAGACTGCTCAGTCTGCCGGAAACCTTCCTTACCGGCGCGTATGTTGTAAGTGCCCTCCGGTAATTCCGCGAACACATAAATGCCGTTTTCTTGACTGCTTACTGAGCGCGCTTGACCGGTTTGTGGATTGGTAGCAGTAACAACGCACTCCGGCACAGCGGCCCCGGATGAATCTGTAATGGCTCCGGAGATGGAACCGAAATTCGATTGCGCAAACACCTTCGGCCCGGTAAAGAGAAAACCGGTGATGAAGAGCGCGCTTAGCATTAGCAGCCGCTGATGGACAGACATAGAACCCTCCTTCTACGAACGGGCGCCAGCATATCACTATTCCCTCGGAAGCTCAAAAGTCGTTTGCTTGCAAACGCGGAGCAGCCTGCCATGCCTAAGGAACAATTGACCGGATAACCCCATCCATCTTGTTCAGCACGAAAATCTTGCCTTGCGGCCCTAAATTGATTCGCATATCGGTACGCCTGGAAGGCGGTTTGCCTTGGGATACATTTTTCTCCTGGATCAGTTGCAACAGCGCTTTTGTTGCACCCTTATCATCGAAAAGTATCCTGCGAATCGCGGTCTGCCCTCCTTTGGGAAGACTGTCCGCATCCACGTAGAAAAGTTCGCCGCTGGGGTTGTCACCGAAGATCAGCTTGTTCGTAAGCTGCTTGATGGCAGAATCTCGATACGCAAACACGCCAGTAATCGCGACGCTTCGCTGCAGAATCGGGTCCGTGTGATCGAACTCCACAATTGGATAAGTAACTTCCGGGTTGCCTCGCGGGTTTTCGACGCCCACTCCAAGCGGCCCATAAGTGAAGCTTCCCTCCCAAACATTCCACCCCAGATTTGCACCCGCCGTAACGAGCGTGATCTTCTCCACCACTGACTGGCCGATATCTGCCATAAACATATTGCCGTTTTTGGGATCCCATGAGAAGCGCTGTGGATTCCTGCAACCGTAAGCGTAAATTTCGCCAAGGGTTCCAGGTTTCACATTCTTTACGAACGGGTTGATCGCGGGGATGCCGTATTGGCCGTTGGCACTGTTTTTTCCGAGCGGATCGATGCGAAGGATTTTGCCAAATGCAACGGAGAGGTTCTGGGCATGGTTGTAAGGGTCGCCTCCATTACCGCCATCAGCCACTCCCACGTAGAGCAGGCCGTAGTCGGCACTGCCCGGTTTCGCAAGTGGGTTGAAGGCTAGCTGTCCGCCATTGTGAATCTGAAAAGGCTTGGCGGTCCGGAACACTTCACGCGGCGCTCCGCCGTCGTAAGTTGCGGCCATGGGATTCTTGGCCGTCCATTCCAGTAACACCGTATCGTGCGAATGGCCCTTGCCGTTCGGTAAGAAATCCGCCTTAGTGTCGATATTTGCGGAGTCGGTGTAAGTGTAGAACTTTCCGTAACCGCGGGTGCCGCCTTCGTTGAATTGTGGATGGAAAGCAAAACTCTGAAACCCGCGATCATGACTGGAAAACTGAACGTTTACTCCCCAATTTTCCGCATTTATGTCCAGATACTCGATGACGGTTTTGCCGTCATAGCTAATGGAGTAAATCGGCCCACGCATCGTATGCATGAAGATGCGCTTTGTGCCCGGCTCGTCCAAGAGCAGCATCATGCGCGGCGCTTCAGCGCCAACATAGGGAATGGTCGCAAACTCAACGAACTTCACCATGATTACGCCCTCCTTCGCCTCGATTGGCGCAGGGAAAGGGTCTTTTGTAATCTCGCTGTGCGCTTCAAAGGCCAACAACGTGGTTGCGATCAGAACGTAAGGTAAAGACATAGCGTCGGGAGCTTTTTTGCCTCGAAACTATTCTATTCGACAATGATCAGGCTTTCTCGGACGTACTGTCGTCAATCCTAACCTTGATATATACTCGCGAACGATAAACCATGAGTTCATCACCGAAATCAAGTCTGAATAGGCGGCAAATGCTTGGGGTTGCGGCTTTTGCAACTGCTTCCGCCGCTTCCAGCGCAACTGCTTTGAGGGGCGTGTCAATCATCAGGAACCCTGCCGACCCCGTAGCAGGATCGCAGGCGTCCGCATGGGCGGCAGGAGAACTGGAGAAAGCGCTCACGCAAGCCGGTATCCCGGTGCAAAACTGCGGCGCGATCTCAGAAGTGAAACCAGGTAACCTCCGGGTCCTGGCGGCTGGGATAAAAGATCCACTCGCTGCCAAATTGCTCGCCAGTGCATCCGCCAAAGTTTCAGAAGCACCGGAATCTCTCGCCTTGGTGCAAGCCAATTTTCAAGGAAGCAATGTCCTGCTTGCCTGCGGCGCCGATACCCGCGGTCTTGTATTCGCGTTGCTCGATCTTGCAGACCGGGTCAGGAACAGCAGCAGTTTCGCCAGCGCGCTCGCCATTGCTCAGCCGATCGTCGAAAGCCCTGCGAATCGAGTCAGAAGCATGACGCGTCTTTTCACCAGCGACGTGGAAGATAAGCCCTGGTACAACGACCGGCAGATGTGGCCTGAGTACCTGACCATGTTGGCTACAAATCGATTCAACCGGTTCAATCTTGCGCTCGGCATCGGCTATGATTTCATCCGAAATGTGACCGACGCTTATTTTCTGTTTCCGTACCCGTTCCTGCTTCAGGTTCCCGGCTTTCCTGTCCGGGTGCCGCAACTGCCTGACGCCGAACGCGACCAGAATCTGAAGATGCTCCAGTTTATTGCCGAGGAGACCGTTGGCCGCGGCATGGAGTTTCAGCTTGGGCTGTGGATGCACGGCTACGAGTGGATCGACAGCCCCAAACCGAATTACACCATCGAGGGGCTAACCAAAGAGACGCACGGCCCTTATTGTAGGGAGGCCGTGAAAGCACTCCTGAAATTGTGCCCGGCGATCAGTGGCGTTACGTTCCGCATTCACGGCGAAAGCGGAGTGGAAGAAGGAAGCTACAACTTCTGGAAGACTGTCTTCGACGGGGTGGCGGATTGTGGCCGCAAAGTTGAAATCGACATGCACGCCAAGGGCATGGATGAAACCATGATGAAGATGGCGGTTGCAACCAGGCAGCCGGTCAAAATCTCCCCAAAGTATTGGGCTGAGCACTTCGGCATGCCGTATCATCAGGCGGACATCCGCGAACTGGAAAGGCCAAATGCAAACCGTACTGCTACTGGCCTGATGAAATTCAGCGCGGGCTCCCGCAGCTTTCTCCGCTATGGTTATGGAGACCTGCTGCGGGAAGACCGCGCCTGGGGAGTGATTCACCGGATCTGGCCCGGAACGCAGCGGCTGCTTCTGTGGGCGGACCCTGTCACCGCGGCCGCTCACTCACGTGCCTTCAGCTTTTGCGGCAGTGATGGGGTAGAGATTATGGAGCCGCTCTCTTTCAAAGGGCGGCGCGGCTCCGGGATTGCGGGTGACCGTTGCGCGTATGCCGATCAATCGCTTCGACCTCGCTGGGATTGGGAGAAGTATGCCTATAGCCACCGCGTGTGGGGCCATCTGCTCTACAATCCAAATGCCGACCCTGAGTCTTGGCGGCGGTATCTGAATAAGCAATTCGGACCCGGTGCCCCGGCCATTGAAACCGCGCTTGCCAACGCGAGCCGCATCCTGCCGACTGTAACAACTGCACACGGTGCCTCCGCCGGTAACAACACCTACTGGCCTGAGGTTTACTTGAACCAATCCATCGTGGACCCGGACCACCCCGGCCCTTATCGCGACACGCCCACCCCCAGAGTTTTCGGCAACGTGAGTCCTCTTGACCCGCAACTCTTCTCACGTATCAACGACTATGCCGACCAGTTGCTGCAGGGTGAATGCAGCGGGAAGTACTCGCCGGTAGAAGCAGCTCAGTGGATTGAGGATTATGCTACGCAGGCTGCCAGCAGCTTAGCGGAAGCGGAAAGCTTGGCGCTCCACAAATCCGCTCCCGAATACCGCCGAATCGCAGCCGACCTGAGACTGCAGATCGGGTTGGGACGATTCTTCGGCGCCAAGTTTCGGAGTGGAGCCCTGTATCGGATTTATGAAAAAACGGGCGATCTTTCATCGCTTGAAGAATCGTTGAAGGCCTACCGTTCCGCCAGAGCAGCTTGGCTTGAACTCGCGACTGCGGCGAAAGCGATCTATATGCCGGATATTACTGTCGGGGAGCACCCTCAACTGCGAGGCCATTGGCTGGACCGGTTGCCAGCGATCGATGCGGATATCGCTCTGATGGCCAGCCAGTTGAATCGGTCACGAGACAAGCCAGTGTCATCGGAAGCCGCTCTCTCAGCAATAAAAGCAATCCTGGGAAGACCTACACGGCGCCAGTTGAGCATTCAGCATCAGCCCGCGGCCCTGTTCCGGCGCGGGCAGCCGGTCCCACTGAGACTTACCGTGGAGCAACCAGCATCAACCACAACGGCGCGCCTCTACTACCGGCACGTCACGCAAGCGGAACGGTACCTCTCCGCGGAAATGCATCTTGTCGACCAGGTATTTACGGCAACCATCCCGGCTGAGTACACACTGTCGCCATACCCGCTTGAATATTACTTTGAAGTCAAGCAAGGCTCCCGGGCGGCTTGGCTTTACCCGGGGTTTAATTCACAGCAGACAAATCAGCCTTACTTCGTTGTTCGCAGCACGTAAGCCCGCGCCGTAAGGCGGATAGATATACAATCTATGCCCAGGTGGGAACACTCGGAGGACTTGCAATGTCGACCACGAAGTTGGCTCATATCCTAAGTGGCACTTTATTACTAGGCGTAATCTTGTTGGGAACCGCCGCCGGGCTGCATGCCCAAGCCGTCTCGATCGCTTCCGTGACAGGCCGTGTTGCGGATGAGCAGGGCGCCCTGATGGCCGAAGCACAGATCAGGATGACCGGAATAGAAACCGGCGCTTCGTACACCGCCGTCAGCAACTCGGATGGGATGTACACCATCCCCAGTCTGCCCATAGGGGCATATACGCTGGAGGCAACCGCTTCGGGTTTTCAGACTTATGTGCAGAGCGGCATCGTTCTTAGAGTTGGAGACCAGGTCCAAATCAACGTGAATATGAAGGTGGGCTCTGTGTCGGAAAGGGTAGAGGTGCAGGCGAATGCCGCCATGCTGCAAACTCAACAAAACACTATTTCGCAGGTGATCGATCAACAGCGCATTGTCGAGCTTCCACTGAATGGGCGCGATGCCACTCAGTTAATTACCATCTCAGGCGCTGCGGTGAACCATAGCGATGGGACCAATACGGGAAGCAAGAGTTTCTTCAGCTCACAATCGATTTCTATAGCCGGCAGCGCGGGGAATGAAACAAATTATCTTCTTGACGGGGGAGATAACAACGATAGCTTCACGAACGTCAACATGCCGTTTCCCTTTCCCGATGCACTTCAGGAATTTAGCGTGGAGACAAGCACCTTGCCGGCCCGCAATGGTCTGCATCCCGGCGGCGTAGTCAATGCTGTCACAAAATCCGGGACCAACTTATGGCACGGTTCGCTTTTTGAGTTCATCCGGAACGGGAAAGTAAACGCAATTAACTATTTTGCTCCGCGGCAGGACAGCCTGAAGCGGAACCAGTTCGGTGGCACTTTCGGCGGCAAGATCATCCGCGACAAGCTCTTCTTTTTTGGTGGGTTTCAGCAGTCCAATATCCGCCAGGACCCCTCATCGAGCAATGCCTTTGTGCCCACGGCGGCTGCCCTCCGAGGCGACTTCAGTGCACTCGATGGCCCCGGATGCCAATCGAAAGGCATAGCGCGCTTGATTGTCGATCCCACGACCAACCTTCCTCTACCCAACCAGCAGATTAGCCCAAGCCGCTTCGATCCTGCCTCGCTTGCTCTCGCCAAGTACCTGCCCGCAACAGACAACCCGTGTGGCAAAGCTTCTTACGGCATACCCGTCCAATCTAACGAGTCCCAATATGTTGCACGGGTGGACTGGATCATCAATTCGCGGCAGTCACTCTATGGACGTTACTTCCTGGACGGCTATGGCTTGGCGGCTTTCTTCGATCCGCATGACATTCTTGTCACCTCCGCATCCGGCAATCAGGAACGCGCCCAGACCTTTGTCCTGGGACACACCTTCACAATCAATCCGTCTACCATCAACTCCTTCCATGCCACCGTGGGCCGCAGGCGCGACGATCGGGGGCCTAATTCAAATGGAGTGAGTGCTGCTGCTCTGGGGGTGACAAATCTTTATCAGGGAACCAAGAATTTTGCGCAGATTTCGGTCGGCAATGGAGGCTTCAATGTGGGCTGCGGCACGTGTGCGCTGGGCAACTTCAACATCACCAGCTTCCAGGAAGCTGACGATGTGGATCTGGTACGCGGCAAACACCAGATTGCCTTCGGGGTGGACCTGATCAGAACCCGCGACACCCAGAATAATCATTATCAGGACAACGGAGTATTCAACTTCTCCGGCCAGTACAGTAATGATTCGCTGCTGGACTTCTTGCTTGGCAAGCTAAGTTCGTTCAGCCAGAGCGGTCCGCAATTGAACGACCTGCGGCAGACTGTGGTCGGGTTATACGCGCAGGATACCTTCCACATGACGCAGCGGATGGTGGTCAATTTCGGGCTGCGATGGGAGCCTTTGTTCCCTGAATACGATCACTTCAACCGGGGAAGCACGTTTTCGCGTGCGGCCTTCGATGCCGGCAAAGTAAGCCAGGTTTATGTAAACGCGCCGGCCGGATCTCTTTTCTATGGCGACCCCGGCGTCTCCAATGCCTTTACGAGTAAGAGACTTGCCAACTTCTCTCCCCGCCTCGGATTCGTCTACAATCCCGACGGTAACGGCAGGACGACACTCCGCATCGGCGCTGGCCTCCTCTACGATTCAGTTGCCACTTTCGTTCCCTATCGAATGGTGGCTCAAAACCCGCCGTTCGGCCCTCAGGTGACCAATACCAATGGACCATACCAATTCAGCAATCCCTGGGCGGGTGTTCCCGGAGGCAATCCGTTCCCGCTGCCTCCCCCTGGCAAGAACATCGCTTTCCCGCTGGCCAACGCTGAAGTATTCCTGCCGCCAAATATAAAGCCTCCCAATGTGGTGCAGTGGAACGCCAGCATGCAGCACCGTTTTGCCGATAACTGGGTGGCCTCGGTTACCTATCTGGGCAATAAGACCTCTCACTTATGGATCGGGAATGAAACGAATCCGGCGGTATATATACCTGGCACTTGCGCGGGAAAGCCATGCTCAAGCACCAGCAATACTCAGTCTAGGCGCGTGTTGTCCCTGGCGAATCCAGCGGCAGGTCAGTACTACTCCTCGCTTGTGGTCGCCGATGATGGCATCAGCGCCAACTACAACGGTCTGCTCACCTCTGTCGAGCATCGTTTTGCGCAAAACTACACTATTCTTGCGAACTATACTTGGTCGAAATGTCTGGGCATCGCACCGGTTACTTCTTTAGGAGGAGGCGTAATCCAAGATCCTTCAAACGTACGCGGTGACTACGGTCCCTGTACATATGACGCACCGCACTTGTTCAACTTCAGCGGCGTTTACGTAAGCCGGTTCGAGCGGGGTGGCCTGCTTTCCAACCTGCTCAGCCACTGGAACGTTGCCCCGTTGGTGCGATACCAAAGCGGATTGCCGCTAAACCCAACATCCGGAAAAGACAACTCGCTGACAGGTGTCGGGAATGACCGGCCGCACGTGATCTCCACCACCGCTTATACCGGCGCCGATCACGGCAAGCTTTACCAATACCTCAATCCCAATCTGTTCGCTCCGAACGCGATTGGCACGTACGGAAACGCGGGTCACAACAGCTTGCGGGGACCTGGCTTTTTCAACGTGGATATGGCCGTCAGCCGCGAGTTTCGATTGCGTGAGCGGCTGACGCTGCACGCGCGGGCGGAAGCGTTCAATTTGCTGAACCATCCGAATTTTGGATTGCCCGTTGCCAACATCTCGTCCAGCAACTTCGGCCAGATCACAACGGCAAACGATCCCCGCATTTTGCAAGCCTCTATGAAAGTTACTTTCTAGGAAAGTACCGGCTTTTGCATTACCTTCCGAAGTGATCCACGCGCTTCCTAACCGATTTGCCTGATCCGGTGGGCCTCGCTATCGGCGATGAAGATCGTGCCGCTCGCATCGGCGAAGACGCCATGTGGCCGCGCCAATCCGCATTTACGCGCGTCGCCTAAAGGACCATCGCCCCTGGTGCCTGTACCGGCAACAGTGGATATCATCCCCGTTCGGGAGATCTTTCTTATCGTGTGGCTCTCCGTATCCGCAATGTAAACAGATCCGTCGGCAGCGCACGATATTGCCTTCGGGCCGGATAACTTCGCCAGGCGCGCGTCGCCTCCATCCCCGTCGTAACCTTTCTCTCCAGTTCCCGCAACATGCTGGAACCGATCCGTTTTTGAGTTGAGACGATAAACGCGATTGCCTTCGCGCAGTACCAGGTACAGCGTCCCTTCCGAATCGAAATCGATCGCACGCGGACCATTCAGAGGCGTGTCTTGGCGGGATGAATCGTCCTTGGTGTTCCCTTGTTCACCCGTGCCTGCGAAAGTGGTGATTTTCCCGTTACCCGGATCCACCATCCGAATGCGATGGTTACCGATGTCGCAAATAAGCAGGCGGCCCGAACCATCGAATGCAATACTATGCGGCTGTTTCAACTGCGCTTCTAAGGCCGGACCGCCATCGCCCTGGAATCCGGCCGTTCCCGTCCCTGCAATTACGGTCAACTTACCCGTTGTGACGTCCAGTGAAAGCACCCGGTGTGCAGGCATGTCCACAAAATAGAGAATTCCGCGCTTATCGAACCGCAGATCGTACGGCTCTTTCTGCCCTTCCAGAACAGTCGTCAGTTTCTGGGACTTTAGATTGATTTTGCTGATCCGATGATTGCCAATCTCGCAGATGTACAGGTCGCCGTCGGGGCCCTTCCGCAAGCCATACGGATTGTTCACTGCTCCTTCTGCTGTCAGATTCGTAATGCGGCTAAACTGCGTTTGAGGCCATGCCGTCGACGCAATCAGCGAACCGGCGAATAAACGCCGCGACAGTCTGGAAGTAGGTCTCATGTACCGGAGAGTGTACAACAGTGAGCGGAAACTAGAAAAAGTTTGCCGCGACGGTTACAAAATTGCCGTGCACCGTGAAATACTAGTGTCCGACCTATATAAGGACATTTGATGCGAATCGGTCGTCTCCTCTCTCTTTCCGCTCTTGCCTCATTAACTGCCCTGGCTGCCGATGCCCCCGCGCCGGCAAAGGATTCTTTCACCGCCGCGCAGCGCAAGTACTGGGCGTTTCAGCCCGTCCGCCGGGTTCCGCCGCCTGCCTTGAAAGATGGCACCAAGCTTCCGAATCCGATTGACGCGTTCCTCCGCGCGAGTCTGGATGCGAAAAACATCAAGCAGGTAGGCCCCGCCGACAAAGTCACCTTGCTCCGCCGCGTCTCGTTCGATCTTGTCGGCTTGCCGCCCACGCCCGAAGAAGTCGATGCTTTCGTAGCCGACCGCTCGCCCGATGCTTACTCCAAGGTTGTGGACCGCCTGCTCGCATCCCCGCATTATGGGGAACGTTGGGCTCGACACTGGCTCGATCTGGCTCGTTACGCCGAAAGCGAAGGCTTCAAGAGCGACGAAACGCGCCCCAACGCCTGGCGCTATCGCGATTACGTCATCCAGGCATTTAACGAAAACAAGCCTTACGACCGCTTCGTAAAAGAACAGATCGCCGGCGACGAACTCTGGCCGAACGATGCGTCCGCCCGCGTCGCAACCGCCTTCAACCGCCACTATCCCGACGAAAGTAATGCCCGTGTGCTGCAGCAGCGCCGCCAGGAAATTCTGAACGACATCACCGATACGGTAGGCTCCACATTCATGGCCATGACATATGGATGCGCACGCTGCCACACGCATAAGTTCGATCCCATCACGCACACCGATTACTACCGCCTGCAGGCTTTCTTTGCCAACACCGCCGCCGACGATCAAATTTCACTCAGCAGTGCCGAAGAATCGAAACGCTATCAGGCAAAGAAAGCGGTTTGGGAGGAAAAGACCGCTCCCCTCCGCACTCAGATTGCAGCCCTCTTAGAGCCCGCGAAAGCCAAGATCGTCAAAGACCTGTTCGATAAGTATCCGCCGGAGATTCAGGCCGCTATCGTAAAGCCCGCGGCTCAGCGGAATCCCTTCGAATGGCAAATGTATGCCAAAGCCAAGCCTTACATGGAGATCGATGACGACCAGGCATCGAAAACACTGAAAGGCGAATCGCGCAAGCAGTTCGACGCGCTGGCTGTGGAGTTGAAACAGTTCGCGCCGCTTGACCCGGGCGAACCGGCTATCGGGATCGGCATGCATGACCTGAATGCGAAAGCACCCGCAACACACCGCTTGGCGGTTGGCGCTTGGGATGCCCCGGAAGAAGAAGTACAACCCGGGTTCCTGTCGATCGTGGACGCTGGTATGCCCAAGATTGTGCCGGGCGCGAACTCCACCGGGCGGCGTACCGCCCTTGCTAACTGGCTTACCAGCCCGGAAAATCCATTGACCGCCCGCGTGATGGTCAACCGGATCTGGAGCTATCATTTCGGCCAGGGCATCGCCCCCGCCCCCAGCGATTTCGGCCTGATGGGTGGTCGCCCCACCAATCCGGAACTGCTCGATTGGCTGGCTTCGGAGTTCGTTAACACTGGTTGGGATATGAAGCGCATGCACAAGCTGATGGTTACCTCGGACACGTACCGGGAATCGTCCAGCTTCAGCGCGGAAGCAGCGAAGGCCGATCCCCGCAACAAGCTGTTGTGGCGCTTCCCGCGCGAGAGGCTGGAAGGAGAAAGCATCCGCGATGCGGCCCTGATGGTGTCCGGTTTGTTGAACCAGAAGGTAGGCGGCCCCAGTATTTTCCCGGAACTCCCCTCTGGCGCGGCAAAGCCTCGCGGCGGATGGAAAGTCTCTTCCCCGGAAGATCAGCAGCGCCGGAGCGTCTACGTATTCGTGCGCCGCAATGCGCGCTACCCCATGCTCGAAGCATTCGATATGCCGGATACTCATGAATCCTGCGGTCGCCGCAACCAGACCATCACCGCTCCCCAGGCCATGTCGCTCCTGAACAGCAAAGTAAGTCTCGATTGGGCCGAGGCATTCGCGGGACGTGTTCTCAAACAAGCCGGCACAGATCAGAACCGGCAGATCGAAAGCGCCTACCGCCTGGCATTTGGGCGCAAACCGGACGGCTTTGAAAAAGATTCGGTCCAGACCTTTTTTGCGAAACAAAAGTCCTTGATCGCGGACCGCGGACCGGAGAAACTGGCTCTTCCGGCTTATATGCCAGATGGTTATGACACCACCCAGGCGGCGGTTCTGGTCGATTTCTGCCAGATGCTTTTCAACTCGAACGAGTTCGTCTACCGGAACTAGGAGTTCTGAAGAGAGCCATGTCCCACAAACGTTTTGCACGCTCCAGAAGAGATTTCCTGCATAATGCCGGAAGCGGGTTAGGCGCCTACGCTCTCGCATCCATGCTGGATGCCGATGGCCTGCTTCCCAAAGCTTCCGCTTCCACCACCATTGCCGACCCTCTGGCACCGAAGCCGCCGCATTTCAAACCCAAAGCCAAGTCTGTGATCTGGCTCTTTATCGAAGGTGGTCCCAGCCATCTGGACCTGTTCGACCCCAAGCCCATGCTGCAGAAACTGGCCGGCCAGCCCGTGCCTGCTTCGTTCGGCAAAGTGGTCACCGCGATGGGTACTTCAAACAACACGCTAATGCCCACCAAGCGCACCTGGCAGCAGCACGGCCAGAGCGGCATCTGGGTTTCCGACTGGCTGCCGGAAACGGCAAAGCACGTCGATAACATGACTATGTTTCAAGCCTGCTGGGCGGATGGCCTGAATCATGTCGGCTCCGTGTGCCAGATGAATACGTGTTCCATCCTGGCAGGCCGCCCGTCGCTCGGCTCCTGGGTGATGTACGGCCTTGGCTCGGCCAATCAGAATCTTCCCAGCTTTGTCGTATTAACCGACGCGGCGGAAGTGGTCGGTGGGCCGAAGAACTGGAGTTCCGGATTCCTGCCCGCCACCTTCCAGGGCACGCAGTTCCGCAACACCGGCGCACCCATTCTGGATTTGAACCCTCCGGAAAGTATTGGCAAACAGCAGCAGCGGGGCCGGCTGGATCTTCTGAAAACCATGAACCGGCACTACGATGAAGACAAACCGGAAGATACCGAACTTGAAGCCCGCATCAATGCCTACGAGCTGGCTTACCGGATGCAGTCTGCGGGGCCCGAAGCGGTGGATCTAACCAAAGAAACGGAAGCCACCCGGAAGCTTTACGGAATGGATGAGGAAGCGACCTCGAAGTTCGGCACCAACTGCCTGCTGGCCCGGCGCCTGGTGGAACGGGGAGTTCGTTTCGTAGAACTGTACTCAGGCAGCGGCAGCGGCTGGGATGCGCACAACAATATTGAAGGCAACCATTCGAAAATGTGCAAGTCTTCCGACAAACCGATTGCCGGCTTGCTGGCGGACCTGAAATCGCGGGGTTTGCTAGAGGATACGCTGGTGGTCTGGGGCGGTGAATTCGGGCGCACGCCGTTCAATGAAAAAGGTGATGGGCGCGACCACAACCCGTGGGGCTTCACCATGTGGATGGCCGGCGGCGGCATCAAGCCGGGGCAAGTCATTGGGAGTACCGATGAAATCGGTCTCCGCGGTGTCGAAGGGCGTGCTCACGTCACCGATCTGCACGCCACCATCCTGCATGCGCTCGGCCTCAACCACACCAATGTCACCTTCCTCCACAACGGAAGATCCGAACGGCCCACCATTGTCAGCGGCCAGGTCATCGAGAAAGCCTTTGCGTAACTTCGCGTGACCATGACAAGATTTTTCTGCTTCATCCTTGGTGTGGCTTATGCACTGGGCCAGACTGATCCCTCAGTTCCCAGCGGTCCCCCTTTGCCGTATCATCCGGTTGAAAACTGGGCCAAGTTGCCCGAAGGCTGGAATCTGGGCGAATGCTCCGGTGTTGCCGTGGATAAGTCCGATAACGTCTGGGTCTTCAACCGCGGGCCGCATCCCGTCATCGAATTCGATAGCAGCGGAAAAATGCTGCAAGCCTGGAATGATGTTCCGGTCAAATCCTCCCACGGCATCCGGATCGATAACGAAGGCAACGTCTGGCTGATCGATGTAGCCGGCCACAAGATTCTCAAAATGTCGCCTTCCGGCCGCGTGCTGATGACCATCGGCGGGGTAGGCGGTGGCGTGGGGAACCAGACCGCCAAGTACGCTTTCAATCGGCCCACAAACGTCGGATTTGGTGCGAACGGTAGCTTTTTTGTGACTGACGGATACGGAAACTCGCGTGTAGCGAAGTTCACCAAAGATGGCGACTATATCCAGCAGTGGGGCTCAAAGGGAACCGGCGATA
>Ga0123337_10001347_pt1 | contig 32087 bp, 25 predicted proteins | sample frozenSSSSmetaG_FD_89792 | JGI IMG/M metagenome (GOLD analysis project Ga0123337, IMG submission 89792) | Glacier valley bacterial and archeal communities from Borup Fiord, Nunavut, Canada, to study Microbial Dark Matter (Phase II) -... | ecosystem: Environmental > Aquatic > Freshwater > Ice >...
AATTTCGCAGTTGTACATTTTGGAAACTCTGTCACAAACCAGTCAAGTAAATCTTTATCGGCGTACATCCCCATATTATAAACTGCAATGAAATTTTTTTGCGAAGCAATATTCATAAACGGCAAAGGTAGTTTGGGATCGCAGTGATAGCCGGCAGGATAGATAGAATGTGGTACCACATAACCAATCATTCCATAATTCATCTCTTCTTCAAAACCTTTGGGCAGGTTTTTCTTAATTTCTTTTCTAAGCTCCATCATTGCTTTTTGCCTGTCTGCAGGTAGCTCGTTTAAATATTCTTCTACTGTTGTTGCTTTGGATTGCATTTTTAATATAAGTTATCTGGTGAATGTTACTGGTTTATTAGCATTTCAAAATAGTCAACTTTTATGGATTTGAATCGCCGGTATGATTATAAATTCGAATTGTTTAGCTTGGTATCGAGTGCAATCCAATCCGGTTGCCTTCTGTATCTATAATGACGGCCATAAAACCAAAATCCGCAGATATTGCAGTTTTGGGAACCTGAATTGTTCCGCCTGCGGGCAACACTTTATCTAATACCTGCTGAACATCCGGATTACCATTCAGATACAGCAATGGCCCATCTGTAGCCGAAGGTTTATGAAAACCACCGCTGTCCACAATTGCACCCCCAATCCCAGTCATCGGGTCATCGATTGGGAACATGCGCATTTTTATATTAGGCAGGTCCATTGGTATCATGTGAATATCAAATATGGCTTCATAAAATTTTTGTGCTCTCGATAAATTGGTTGCCGGAATTTCGAACCAGCTAATTGCGTTGTTCATAAAAATAGTTTTGAGTTTTGATGAATATGCTTTTCGGGAAGTGAAATTTTTTTATTGAACCGATTTAGAAGGTAAATATTTGACCATCGAATTAATAGGGGTCTTTTCGCAGATCGAATAATGTAAAATGAAATCCACTTCTTCGCCTCGATTCCAAGGTATTAAAGCCTCCAGCAATTCTGGATACATCGGTAAACTTAATACTGGCAAGTCTGCCACCTGCTTCAATCAACTCTCCGGTTGAAACGGCCTGGTCCCATGAGCCGTTACCTACTGCCGTTACCATCAATAACATGCTGTCTTTGTAATATTCATGCGGATTGGTTAGGCTAAGCCTATACCAGTGATTGGTGGCATCCCAGGTTACAGAGTAGCTAAGGCTGCCATTGATTTCGGTTCCAAAACTGTCTACAATTCCCCACGCAAGCATACGAGGCCCGGTGGAAACCGGTTGCCATCTGTTGCTGTTTTGGCCTATTAGCAAACTAGTCCTGTAACGCATGTAGCTATAAAGCTGATGTTCTGTTGAATTGTAAATCAGCATTCCCTGTGCCGGACTGGTAACAGCTGTCATTTGTGGTGATGTTAACCGGGGCAGTATAAATGGCTTTGCGCTGGGACCAAGATCGAGTATGGAAGAAGTATTAGGCGTAGCGGTTCCAATACCTACGGATTGAGCAAAAAGGAAACCCTGAAGAAGCAGAATTGGTAAAAGTATCATCTTTTTCATAAATCATAATTTTTAGTGTAAAAAAAGTTTTGATTTGAAATGTGATCGTGTAATAAAGAAAAAATGAATATGGTTCATAACGGAAAGGCAATTACCCGTTTTAATATAGTAGCAGAATATGGCTTTTAATCTTGAATCAATCGTTGGATAAATTTTTCAATGGGTAGAAAACCATGTGAAGGCTCGTTATAAATGTATAAAATTTATTACAGAAAAAACAATATCAATGTGGAACAAAAATAGCAGGAAGATCAATTGGTTAATCTTCTATTCAGCGATTAAACAGGCGCTATCAACAGTTGGATCCGTATAAGCAAAAGAGACATTTAACAAAGATGCAATTCAGAATTTTTTGGGCATTCAAATTAATTGAGCAATAAAAAACCCCGCTGGAAGCGGGGCCTTTTTTTACCAAAACCTAACTGTACACTTAATTCTGAGGTTGACCCCCGCCACCTCTTTGTGGTCTTAAAGATGGTTCAATCTCTTCAATCCATTTTTTCATTTGATCTGCTGTAAAAATTGTTTTCAGCTTGGCATCTCTCGCATCAGATAGTTCTTTTCTTTTTGCCATCATTGCTTCCCGATCCATTGAACCGCTTGCACGCATTTCCTCCATTGCCTTTTGCTGTGCGTTGTTGAAATCTGCAATTACTACTTCTGTTTTCTTTTTTGCATCGGCATCCAAATTCAATGGAGCCATTTTTTCCATTGTTGCTTTTGTTCTTTCTTCCGGTGTCTGGCGTTGTCCGCCACCACCTTGTGCATTTACTGTTGCAAGGCTAAAAATTGCTGCAAAAAGCATTAATACAAATTGTTTTTTCATCTGATTTTTTATTTAAGATTTAAGTTTACTTTCTTAGTTGGACGACACTTTTAAACAAAGCAGTCGGCAAAATTAATTTTTAGTTTTTTTCTTTGAGTCGCTTCCTCTTCTGTTGAATACTTTAACAAATGAGGTATCAAACTTTGGTAACTGATCGGGTGAGCATAAGTCTCTTACACTTTTAATGTGGTTGAACATTTGTACTTCCATTTGCTTTTGAGTGGCTGCAGATTCATCACCTAAGCGGTTAATGGAACTATCGCTAAAATCACCAGCTACAAGTTGCTGAAACTGTTGCTTTTTCTTATTGCGCATGTTTTCAAAAAAGCTCTTCATTATCTTTTGTTGTCCATCGCTCAAGCTATCGTATCGCAATAACTGCTGTTGATTAAATCCTATTTCTTTTTCCAAAAATTCCGCGATATACACTTTTCTATCAGGGCGCTTGGCCGGGCTTTCCGGTGCCTTTTTTTGTAAGAAAAAGCTTAGCAGTACAATATTGGATATAAATAAAATCGCAATAATTAACAACAAAATTTTACCTCTCTTTGAATTTTTTATCATTGTGGTTCTGAATTTTCAAAATCATATATCGTAGACACTGCCGTGTAAGAGAACTCATCGATATTTTCCTGTACCGACTGTTCTGTTGCAACGGTTGAGGGCTCCGACCGGTTAAAAATAATGACTGTTACATTTATTAAAATCAGCAGGGCCAATCCTGAAAAGGCAACAGAAGGCCTTCCAATAAACCAGCTGGCTTTTTCCCAGATTGTTTCTTTTGATTTATTTAGCCGTGCATTAATGCGGGTAAGCAGGAATGGTTTTGCAACCGCCCTTTCAATGCCATCCGCACTGTTAAGTGCCTGCTCAATTAGATCATTTATTTTATCTTCTTTATTCATACCGGATTTTTTATTGGTCCGAAATTTTTTCACTGTAAAAATTATGTAATATTTTTTTCAAATTGCTTTTTGCTCTGCCCATTAGTGATTCAACTGCATACAAGCTTGTGTTCATGATCTCAGCAATTTCCTGGTTGCTTTGTCCCTCTAATTTATGTAATGTAAAAGCAATTCGTTGATTATCGGGTAATTTATTTAAGGCTTTAAATAATTCGGCAGCCCGTTCTTTTTTTTCCAGTTGCACCCCCGGATGGTTGAATTCTACCGGGTAATGATTTTCTTCGTCCTCACCGCCGAACAGACTTTGAATAAAGCCAAATCTCTTTTTTCGCTTTTTCTTTTTCTCATGATCCAGCGCTTTGGTGATGGTGATGCGATAGATCCAGGTTGATAATTTCGATTCTCCTTTAAACGTATTAACCGAAAGATAAACCTGTACAAAAACCTCCTGCGCAACATCGTCGGCATCATCCTCATTTTGTACAATACTGAATGCCGTATTGTACACCATATCCTGGTACATTTCTACTAAAGCTGTAAACCCGGATTGATTGCCCTGCTTTAATTGACTGACTAATACTTCGGATTGGTTCACCTGCGCTATTTATTATTCCAATCTAAATATAGTTAAAATGATCCACCCATTCCACCACGACCTGGTCCCATCATGCCACCGCCTGGCCTTCCTGGATAATCTCCATTGTTTCCGCCCCTGGATGGTACACCAAAGTTTTTAAGGCTATACGTAAACGTGAGCATAAAATATTGCTGCAATACCTGATTTTGTGAATCCTCAATATAAGCACCGGTTACAGTTCTTACAATGCTTTGGTTTTGCTTCAGTAGGTCAAATACAGACAATTTAAGTTCGCCCACCTTCTTCTTTAAAAACTTTTTACCAATGGCTGCGTTCCACAACCAATAGCTTTGATTGAAGCCGTCTGTTAAACCGCTATATATTTGATTGTTTACATCATTCTGAATAAACCAACCATTCTTGCTTAACAAATTAATCTGGAGGCCGGCTGATTGATTGATGTATTTATTGTTGATCGTTGTTTTTGAAATCGTTTGTGCATTATTAAAATTGGCTGCATAAGAAACATTAAAATCAACATATTCGCTGATGTTACTCGCCAACACTATCCCCGTGTTATAGGTAAAACTGTTGGTCGTGGTTGCCTGGTAATTGGCTAATCCTGGTAATTTCGAATAATTAAATCCTGCATTTACATTAACAGTTGTTTTAATTGCTTTAACTGGTATGCTGTAAGTAAAATAGGTACGCAAACTTTTGTATCCATCCAAATTTACAGGTTTCGTAAATTGCGATCCTCTCTTCAACACAATTCCCTGTTGTATAACCGAATCTTTTGTCGGGCTAAAAGTTGCATTTGATATATAGTTGCTGGCGGTTTGCAAAAACAAATTGGCGAAAAAGCTTCTGCTGTTTTTTGAATTGGTGTAGGTGTACCTGGTTGAAAGCATATGTGTGTTGGATTGTTTCAAATCCGGATTACCACTACTGACCCTCAAAGGATTGGAAAGATTTACAACATCCTGTAATTGATTTACAGAGGGGAAATTGGTTGAAGCCCTGTAAAATAACCGAACATTACTATATTTGGTTAGCTTTTTTTGCCACCTCGCATTTGGCAGAATATTGCTGAATGATTGATTTACAGAAGTTGAAGTTGGAAACACCCGCTGACTTTCCAGGGTTGAATTTTGAAAATTTACACCGAATGAAAGTTGTTCATCCCGGCTTCTTCCAAGGCTGTAATTGATACCGGCATTGTTGGTGGTAATGGTATTTTCAAATTTGTTTGAAAGGATGGTATCAAATTTTGAATACTTACTTCCATCAAACGAAAATGTCTGCTGATCTGCATTGTTCTTTTGAATGGAAGGCGTGTAATCAATTTGAAGTTGCCCCTTTTTGCCGATCGGCTCAGTATAAGCGATGTTTATACCGTTGGTATAGCCATTGGTAGCATTGTCATAAAATTGATTTTGCAACGAATCTGTTACAAAACCATCTTTAAAGAAGCGGTATTGTGCATCTACATAGCTTTGTCCATCATTTTTAGAATAGGTTGAATTGATGCCAAATGATATAGAACGCCCCCTTTTCTTAAATGCGTGACGAAACATGATACTGTTGCGGATATTGAAACCATTTCTGTCAGAACGACTATTGTTTAATGAGGTATTTGCAGTATCGTTTATATCATAATAACTTTTAGAGGAAGAAAGGGAAGAGGAATTATTATTCTGAAAATTAAAACTAGGTATGATAAAAATCGTATTGGCCGAATCTAATTTATATTCGATCCGCATATTGATACGGTGGTTGTTATTGTCCGCTACCGATTTGCTGGTTTGTGAATTGAACTGGTTTTTTGGATTTAAAAATGTCTCAGTATTTACCAACGACTCACTTATATTGTTACTGTTGTTAAAGAAATAACTTCCGCTAACATTTAGTTTTTTACCAAATTGGTTACTGTAATTGATACCAACTGCGTTCGTTTTATTTATGCCATTGGTTGGGCCAACAGAAAAATTATCTGAACCTCCGCCGCCTCTTCCTCCACCGCCACGTCCACCACCGCCACCACGTCCGCCGCTGGATGTAAGGCCTAATAAATCCTGAGAGCCAAAATTTTGCTGATTGATATTATTAAAATTACCTACTAATGAAATACGCCGGGCACCTTTAAAAAAACTGATATTGCCACCGGCAGCATACCGGTCATCGGTACCATAGCCGCTATAAAGTCGGCCAAACTGCCCGTTTTTGATACCTGATTTGGTTACAATATTCAATGCTTTTACAGAATTGCCATCATCAAAACCGGTAAGCTGGGCCTGGTCACTCAAGCGATCGAAAACCTGAATTTTATCAACAACTTCAGAGGGTAAGTTTTTTAATGCGGCAGATGCATCATCTCCAAAAAAATCCTTTCCATCAATGGTTACCTTTTTAATTGTTTCGCCTTGTGCCGTTACTGTACCATCTTTTGCAACTGTGATCCCCGGCATTTTTTTAATCAGATCTTCGGTAGTTGCATCCGGATTTACTTTAAACTGGTCGGCGCTAAACTGGGAGGTATCACCTTTTTGCACAACCGCCGGTGCTTTTGCCACTACTACCACATCCTCCAGAACCTTACCTCTTTTTATTAATTTTATAGTGCCTAATTCATTTAACCCTTCGGTTGTTTTGATGGCCTTTTTTATCTTGTCGTATCCAATTGAGCTGATCTCGATAAAAAAATTATCGCTACTTAGATCTGAAAGCTCAAAACTTCCTTTTGAATCTGTTACCGCACTCTTTTTTCCAGTTTGGGCAGAATCTTTTTGTAAATAGATGATCACGGTGGCACCCCTAACCGGAGTTTGATCATTGTCATCTTTTACAGAACCTTTAATTGTAGCAGTTTGTGCCATTGCAGCAAAAGCAAAAAGGTTAAAAAACAGGGAAATCCCTAAAATTCGTCTCATAATTATATTTTTCTAATTGATAAGACGCCTTTTTAAAAACAAACAGGCGATTATATTTTAAATATTTTAACGATTGAATATAGATGATTGATGCAGACTTTGATTTGGGCACCTAATTATCAGACAGACATAGTTTTTGAAAACCTCAAAATGAATAAGGCCTAACTTTGCGCCCGGAATCCCGGAAGCAATAATTGAGCATCCTCCATAATTCAATAACAAAATAACTATACTCAAATGAACAGCACCACCATTGTAACTGTTACCCTCAATCCCGCTATTGATAAAAGCACCACTACCGATTTAATTCAACCCGAAGCCAAACAAAGATGTACGGATGTTTTGAATGAGCCAGGCGGTGGCGGCATCAATGTAAGCAAGGCCTTAAAAAAGTTAAAAGCATCTTCTATGGCGCTTTTCCCGGCTGGTGGCCACAATGGTGAGATGCTAAAAGGGCTGCTGACACAGGAAAGCATTGAGTTTCACTCTATCAATTCTTCCGTAGAAACAAGGGAAAACTGGGTGGTACTGGAATCGGAAACCAATAACCAGTTCAGGTTTACATTTCCAGGCAGATCTATTGAACAACAGGTTGTAAAAGATTTAATTGAAGACATCCTTCATTTCAGCCCCGAATATGTGGTAGCCAGTGGAAGTTTGCCTCCCGGATTACCGGATTATTTTTATGGCCTTATTGTAAAAATGGCCAATTCTGTTGGTGCTAAATGTATTGTGGATACGTCTGGTCCGGCTTTGCAGGCTTTAAAAGGAAAGCATGCGTTTTTAATAAAACCCAATATTGGTGAACTTTGCAAAATGTTGAATATTACCCGCCTTGAAAGCAATGAAGTTCCTGATGCTGCCCAACAGGCGGTAAGAGATGGTTTTGCCACTTTGATAGCAGTGTCAATGGGACCTGACGGGGCATGGCTGGTAACCGGGGAAAAGAAATATTTTGCGGCAGCTCCGCCGGTAAAGAAAAAAAGTACGGTAGGTGCCGGTGATAGTATGGTGGCGGGTATTACTTATATGTTGCAACAAAAACAACCGCTACAGCAGGTGATCAACTTTGGTGTAGCCTGCGGATCTGCAGCTACCATGAATGATGGCACCCAGTTATTTAAACTGGATGATGTGCATCGTTTGTATGAACACATTAATAATAATAAATAAGCAAAGAGATCAATTATTAGTCCTTCGAACTAAAAAAATCAAACTGGTTAGCAGGCCTCATTTGTGCTGAAACGGGGGGCGTATTCACAAAATCGATTCATCTATTATAACAGATGCAGTTCTAAATTTGTGACCTCTTTTGCTTTTTTACTACTAACTTGCAACCCTAAAAAAAAATGACTATATGGATTATAACAGACTAGTTTCCGTAACCGGCTTAAGCGGTTTATACGAATTAATGTCTTCAAAAGCAGATGGCGGTGTAGTGAAATCACTGGAAGATAAAACCTCCAAATTTGTTAGTACACGGCTGCACAGTTTTTCTCATTTGGAAAGTATTGAAGTTTTTACAACAAAGGATAACGTAAACCTGGTGGATGTTTTTACAGCAATGAAAAACAGCTCGGAAGCAATTCCTGATGGAAAGGCAGAAGCAAAGGCAATCAAAACATATTTCGAAAAAGTATATCCTGATATGGACTTTGAAAGAGTTTATGGAAGTGATATGAAAAAAATGGTGAAATGGTTTGCCCAGTTAACAGCCAACGGTGTTGAAATTAAGTTGTCTGAAAACCACGACCAGGAAGCAGCAGCGCATGACGTAGTAACTCCAAAGGCTAAAACAACCGAAACCAAACAGGCCAGTGTAAAAGCAGCGCCACCGAAAAAAATAAATTCACCAAGGAAGATGGCTTAAAGCCCCTGCCCCCCGGAGGGTGGTTCTGGTAAAGCATTTAGAAATCAGGAATTTATTTGGTTAGCTAAAGCGTTTAATATTATTTTTTCGAAAGCCTCTCTTAAGTTAACGAAAGGCAATATCAAAATTTACTACCGTAGTTGTTTCAGCTACGGTAGTCTTGTTAACACCACAATCGTTTTTTATGTACACTGCAGATATTAAAAAAATAGCCCGGCATTTTATACCCGCTGATTTTGCGATAACCAACTGGGAACAATTGGAACCCTTTTTTAAAAATTTGCTGGAAAGAAATATTGATACCAGGGAAAATCTGGAGCAATGGCTGCTGGACCAGAGCGAACTGGAAGCTGTAGTAAGCGAAGATGCCTGCTGGCGCCAGATTAAAATGACCTGCGATACGGAAAACAAAACATTGGAAGAAGCCTTTGGTTTTTACTGCACCGAAATACAGCCAAAGATTCAGCCTTATGCAGATGCACTTAATAAAAAATTAGTAAATCATCCGTTGGCGAAAGAGCTGGATGCAAATAAATATTTTACCTACCTGCGAACCATCCGTAAAAGCATCGAATTATTCAGGGAAGAAAACATTTCGATTCAATCGGAACTGGCAGTGATGCAACAACAGTTTGGTGTTATTTCCGGTAAGATGACCGTAAAGGTGAACGACCAGGAATACACCCTGCAACAGGCAGCAAAGTTTTATGAGAGCAAGGACCGGAGTTTTAGAGAATCAACCTACCGGAAAGTTCAGGAAAGAAGATTAGAGGATAAGGATGAGCTGAACAAATTGTATAACAATCTGCTGGAGAAAAGAAATGCCGAAGCACTGAATGCAGGCTTTAGTAATTACAGGGATTATAGGTTTAAAGAATTGGGAAGGTTTGATTATACCAAAGAAGATTGCTTTGCATTTCATGAGGCGGTGAAGCAACATGTGTTGCCATTGGTGAACATGATTTATAAAAAGAAAAAGGAAAAATTGGGATTGGAGACGTTGCGTCCATGGGATCTGGAGGTAGAACCTGAAGGCGCTCCATCGTTGCAACCTTTTAAAACAAGCGATGAATTGATTAATAAGTCCATCGAATGTTTCTCAAAACTGCAGCCGTTTTTTGGCGAATGCCTTACCAAAATGAATGCAATGAAGCACCTTGACCTGGAAAGCAGGATGGGTAAGGCTCCCGGCGGCTACAATTGTCCGCTGGCGGAAAGCGGTGCGCCATTTATTTTTATGAATGCAGCCGGACAAATGCAGGACCTGATTACGATGGTGCATGAAGGTGGCCATGCGGTTCATTCATTTTTAGCACATCCATTGGCGCTTACCGGCTTTAAGGAATACCCAATGGAAATAGCAGAAGTTGCCAGCATGGCGATGGAACTTTTTAGCATGGAGCACTGGGATGTGTTTTTTAAAGATGAAGCGCAATTAAAGAAAGCAAGGGAATACCAATTGGAAAGGGTGATCACCATTTTTCCATGGATAGCTATCATTGATAAATTTCAGCATTGGATTTATGAGAATCCTTCACATAGAATAGATGAAAGAACTGCGAAATGGAATGAAGTGCTGAAAGAATTTGGTGACGACGTAATTGATTACAGCGGACTGGAAACTTACCGCAGCAATCTTTGGCAAAAGCAACTGCATTTATTTGAAGTGCCGTTTTATTACATCGAATATGGGATTGCACAATTGGGTGCTATTGGGATGTGGCAGCAGTTTAAAAATAACCCCGAAGTTGCACTGACAAATTATTGCAATGCACTTAGTTTAGGCGGCACCAAAACATTGCCGGAATTATATAAAACAGCCGGATTGAAATTCGACTTTTCGCCCGACCAGATAAAAGTATTGATGGAGTTTGTGAAAGGGGAAATGTAAGTTGAAACCTGATTGGTTATAATGTTGATTGTTCAAAGTTGATGGTTATGGTTGACGGTTCATGGTAATATTAATTTACGGTACCGAGAGCACAAACCTTTAACCATCAACCTTACACCTTTAACCGTCTTATTTACAATCATCACAAATGCCGGTAACAACCATTTCTGCGTGTTTAGGTGTAAAACCCTGTGGCAACTTCACTTGTGGTATGGTTACTTCTTCCAAACAAATGGTTTTAGTACAGTCTTCACAAATAAAATGCACATGGTTATCATGGTGATGGCCTGCCTCGCAATTGTCTTTGCACAAAGCGTATAAAATAGAATTGTCGGTAGTAGGAATCAAATGTATGATACCTTTTTCTACAAAAGTTTGCAAGGTGCGGTAAACGGTTACCCGGTCAAAAATTTCGCCGGTAGATTTTTCAATATCTGCATGAGCAAGCGCACCATTGCTACCTAAAAAAAGTTCCAATATTTTTTTGCGGCCGTCCGTTACACTTAACTTGTTTTTCTTTAAAATATCATCTACCATTTCAGGGCTTTTACTTTTAATTATTTTTAAACTTCCAAAGTCGTTTACCCAAAGACACTGCTCATTAATTCAGGCTCCTGTTTTGAATTCTTTCCTGGAGCACTTCTTTGATGTCGCTTAATAATTTCTGTACTTCATCTTCTTTTAGTCCGTCGTAAATACCTCTTACCCTGCTTTTCTTATCAATTAAAGCAAAAAACTGGGTATGTATAAATTGATTTTCAATGGCAGAAGAAGTATCTGGTTTATTATTATCAATCATGTAGCTCTGCCTGGCCAGTTTATATAAATCCTTTTTTTCACCGGTTACAAAATTCCAATTGTTGTTGGTGTAAGCGTTTTTGCTAACCATTGTTGAATCAAAGTCAATTCTATATGTACCATCTTCGTTTTTAACCAGCTTACCATCCAGCATTGTCTGTTCATACTTTTTTAGCAACGGAACGGAATCTGTTTCAGGCATACAGGTATGCGAGAGGATCATAAAACTACTATCTCCTTTATACGCATCATACACCCGGCGCATGTTGGCATTCATTTTTGGACAAATGCCTTTGCAGGTGGTAAAAAAATATTCTGCCACATATACTTTGCCATCCACATCCTTCTCTGTAATGATTTGATTGTTTTGATTGGTAAAAGAAAAAGGCTGCACATTATTATTGATCACCGGAAGGCTTGATTGAATAAAATCGTCCTGACTGAAAAAATATAAAAAATAACCGCCAAATAACAACACAAAGAATCCAACGAACAAATACCATTTCTTTATCATTTCGAATAATTTTCGCAAAGTTACAATCAAACCAATTGTTAATTAAACCTTGTTTACAGGTTTAGCCTAATTTAACAGTTGCAACCATATTGCAAATATCCTATCTTTGCGCTTCTAAAAATGGACACAAAAATTAATTGGGATATAATGGGTATTGCTACTTCTGTAGCCTGTGCAATTCACTGTGCTTTGTTGCCGGTGATTGTTTCCTCCTTGCCAGTTTTTGGTATCAATATCATTCATAACACTGCTTTCGAGTGGGGAATGATTGGGTTGGCTTTCGTGGTTGGATCATATTCTTTGTTTCATGGCTTTATCAAACACCACCATTCTTTCACACCGGTGCTAATTTTTTCTGCAGGGTTTGTATTCCTGATACTAAAGCAGTTTTTTCATTCAGCAGAAAATTGGTTTCTAATTTTTGCTGTTCCTCTGATTGTTAGCGCACATTATTACAATTATCGTTTATGCCATCGGAGTAAATGTAGCTCTACGCACCATAAGCACTAGATTGGTGGTAGTTATTTTAATCGACACACGTTATGGATGAATCAAATCCACATGATTTACTTTACATAAAAAACATGCGGTTCACTCCGGCTTTCGCCGTTTCCTTCCGCCGGGTTTAAAGGTTGGCCAGAATTATCAAGTGTTTGAATTGTCCAGACAAATTTTTTCCCCTTTACGTTGCCGTCAGATTCTTTTTCCTGTAATGTTGTTAAACTATCCTTTTCATTCCTGTAAGCTAACATGCCCAATTGCGGCTGCCAGATAAACTGTGTAGCGCCAATGATATTTTTATCCAGTAATGGCTGGTTGCTTCTAAGTGCCTGTACATCCTTTTGGTTCTCCAGAATTTCAAACACCTGTAAATGATAAGTTACTGGTGTGGATGAAGCTGGTACAACAGGTGTCCATCTGAAAGTAATGGCTGTTTGGGCAACCTTTGCATTCAATTCCTGCTCATTGGCAGGTATCATTAAAATAGGTAATTGGTAGGCAGTCAAATAGAAATTTTTGCAAACCGGATCCGAAGCCGGTGCATAATCAGGCACCCTAAGTAACTGCACACAAAGCATGTAATTATCTGCAGGGAGCTTACCGGTTTTTTGCATGGCCGATAGGTACTTGCCGGTAAAAACGATGTTCTCCAGTGGCAATACATCCAGTGCACCTAAAATGGTGGAGCCTGCCGGTAGTGGCGAAAAGGGTCTGGCAGTATTTAAATTAGTAGCTCCTACAACAGTACCATCCAGCGTTTTTATTTCTGTTTTTAATTTCACATCAAAGCGCTGGCCACCACTTTCACCCATTATAAACGTAAGTACATCTTTTCGGTTGGCCCATTCCGTTAAACTGGCCGGTGGTCTGCCTGATAAAACCATGTTTACTTTTATTTGCGCTGCCAGGTAGCCGGAATATAGGAAGGCAATCGCCAGTATTAATTTCTTAGTCATCGTTTTACTTTTTCTTGGTGTCAAATTTATAGCGAAAGCCGGTTCTGCAGGTGGTTTCAAGGTAGTTGGCGCCGATGGGCAAAATGGCATTTCCATATTTAAAATAATTGGTAGATAAATAGGTATTCCAGCTAAACTGCTTGCTTATTTTCCAATCAACACTACAGGAGGCAATTAAATTATTGTCATTTTTAAAGGCATTTAATTTTACCAGGTTGTATTGCAACTGTCCCCTTAACTGTAGTTTCTTTTTTGCAACCGGCATGCCCAATCCACTGCTGATGGTTACCAGGGTGGTTTTGGCAAGTGGCACATCATTGTAAAAATACATTACACTAAAATCGGGCGTAAGCTCTTTGGTAAAATAAGTTGGCACGTAGGTAAGCAAGGCCGTGTGGGTATTGTTGCTGGTGGTTAATCCTGTTAACACATCCCGTTCATCGTATTTGCTGTAGTTGTAACTAAAGCTAAGCATGTTCATCATTTTGCTGTTGCTCCAGGAATAGGTTGGACTAAAACCTAAATCATTGCTTACGTTTTTGATGCCATAAGGATTAAGGCCGCTTGCTGATTGAAATCCGAAATTATTATAGTTAACATTTAAACTCCATTGATCGTTGAACTGCGTAAACCAGTTGAGGTTACCAATCAATTGCTTTGCACTTAAGGTTGTATTGCTGATATTATTTACTCGTTGCCCCAGGCTGGCCACAATATTCATCCGATAGTTATCGGATTTATCTTTCCAGGTATTCCATTTGGTATTTAAGGTATAGTCCAACCGGTCGGGCTGCAGGTAAGGATAGCCCGCAGTTTGAAACCCGGCGCCCAAATATTTGGTACTCAGTCCCAGGTCAAAATTCTTTCCTTTTTTACCAATAGACCCGGTACCTGCATAATCCCTGGTAGTGGAGGTATGCGATTTAATAAAAGGTTCAAAAGATTTGATTAAAAGTGTAGTGGGCGTAGTTAAGTCTTTGGTGAATGTTGACTGTGCGCCCTCTAATTTCAGGTACCAACCCTTATCAAAAAAAACATTGGTTACCAGGCTGGCTATAAAACCTTCCTGTGGTTTAATGCTCAGCGGTGGCGGCGCAGAAGAGTTGATGAAATCTTTTCCCTTGGCAAAATTGAATGCTACTTCGTATTTGCCTTCTCTTTCTCTGCCTATTTGAAACATCCAGTTATTGCGTTTGAAAGCGCCGGTAATCAGCGGTGGTCCGGTATAATAATTAATGCCGGGCTGGGAGGTTCCTGTAAAAAATTTAATGCGGTATGTTTTAGGTCTAAGGTCAAAGCCTGCACCAAATATGCCAATATCACCCGTACTCAGTTCACTGTATTTCAGGTATTGCGTACCCAGTTGCAATTCGCCCCATTTGTATTTTGGGTTTACGGCGATGCTATTTACCGGGTTGGTGATCCATTGTTTAAAACTTTGCTTTGGTCCGCCGGGAATAAAACCACTGTAAGGTCCGGCAAAATTGGTGGGTAAGGCCGCCAGATTGATATTGAATGGCAAAGAAAAATCTTTCCCAAACTGAAAATTCGGCATAAAGCTAAACCGCACCTGGTTCCATGGTCTGCGTGGCGTGTATCCTGTCCACCCTGCCGGATTTCGGGTTAAGCCGTAGCCTTCGTAAGTAACACCCATGGTGCCGCTTACTGAGAATTTTTTATCGTCCATTTGCGCAGTTGCCATTGATGATATCATCAACAAACAAATGGCAACGTTTTTTTTCCGGATCATAGTTGCAGATGGTTTATTGGATGGTATTACAGAAAACGTTTATTAAATCAACCCACTTTTTGCAAGGCAGGTTGATTCGATCAATTTCCTATTTCTTTTTAATTACAAACTCAAAACATTTAATCACTTCACATTCTTTGCAATCGTTATCCCTGAAAGTGAATTTGATACAAATGGTACCCTTTAGTTCGCAGCAATCAATTGCCGGTACCGGCGGCACAATAACGTTGATGCCAATATTGGTATTGTTGGGGATGGCAATACCAGTGCCGTTGCTCCAGATTATTTCTCTTGGGTTTTGATAAGCACCTGTTCCGCTTCCAGTGAATGAAGGCACCGTTGCATTGCCAAACATGGTTATTTTGGGAGTGGCTGTTCCAATATTTGTTGCCGATGAAATGCTTGCCCAGGTGAACGGCAGGTTTACACATTTCATACATTCCTTACCAAAATTGTCAGTAATGGTATAGCTCAATACATTGGCCCTTACCTCCGTGATATTGGCGGAAGTCAATCCGCTGATGCTGAAATTTTCTGTTAGCAAAGTGGCACCTGGAATCTGCGTATAGTTATAACTTACGGTGCTGGTTTCAGCTTTTATTTCATAAGGACAGCAGGAAATTTCATCACAGGTTGTTTTAAATTTAACCACACAACTATCGCAGATTCTGTTTCCACACCAGCCATACATGGTAACGGTGTAGGTGCCGGTCTGGTTAGGTGTAAAACTGAAAGGCAGATTGCCGGTAGTTGGTGCTCCGGTGGGTGATTGCATTGAATAAGTAACCGTACCATTGCAGCTTGCATCGGCGCAAATATAATTGGCATTCAAGCTAACCGGAACTTTACATTTTACCTCAATCACTTTGTTTTTATCGCAAACGATTTGCTTGTTTACATTGTCAATGGTGTAAAATTTTTCTCCCCAATGACTGCCTTTACAATCGCAGGGCTTGCAGTTGACCACAAATTTTACCACGCAACTATCACAGATCCTATCGCCACACCAGCCATACATCGTAAGTACATAGCTGCCCGAAAGGGAAGGCATAAAAGTGAAAGGAACATTGCCTGTTTGGATGGTATTGTTAGGCAGCAACATGGAGTAGGTAACCTTTGGCGGACAGGCAGTGTCTTTACAAATATAATTCGCATTGATGCTGTAAGGCTGGTTGCAGTTTAAAGTGTAACTGTTTTTGCATTCCAGTTTTATCCAATTGTCCTGGGGCACATTGGCATTGAATTTAGCGGTAGGTGCTCTTTCACCTTTAATCAAATTCATTTCTCCCCAATGGCTGCCGTCGCACCCGCAATCGCCGCAATGCTTGATGAACAGATCATACATACCTGATTTACTGGCGCAGGTATCGCCTATAAAATTCACTAAAATATTGATGTGGTGCAGCCCAAGTGTTAGTGCCGACAAATTTAAAACAGGTCCGGTAGAATGATAGTTACCATCTACAAACCATTGGATATTGTAAACACTGCCATAGGTTTGGCCGGGTCCCAATGGCAATGGAGGAATCAGCTTGGTAGTATCACACAACGTGTCGCAACCAATAGGAAACAATGCCACATAAGGACGGCTTTTAATGCTGACCACATTGCTTTGTCCGCTGCAACCACTCTCCGGATTAACCACCGTTACATAATAATTACCAGCCTGGGCTGTGGTCATGGTTTGTCCGGTAGCACCGTTACTCCACTGATAAATATAATTTGGATTGGCAGGTGTAGCCGTAGCGGTATAAGTGTGATTGATGCCTTCGCATAAATAGCCGGTTGGTGCAATGGTTACAGCCGGGCTGTTGTAGACATATACACAGAAAGTATCCTTCGCAATACAACCGGTGCTGGTATCTGTGACCGTTAAAATAAACTGGTAAGTGCCCGGTGTTGTCACCGTAACGCCTGCATAATATTGCGTGTTATTTGGGCTAAACGTTGCCGTTGGATTCACTGTCCAGAAATAAGTGTAATTCGGATCCATCACACTGTTAAACAAATTGATATTGCCGGTGCCGGTGATACATTGTATCGATTGTCCCTTAATATTTGCAATGGGCAGCGGATGATGCCAGAGTTTCATTTTATTGGATTTGGCAACACAGCCTGTACCATTGCTCACTGTTACATAATACTCTCCTACCAAATTTGCATTGTAGGTAGGATTTGTAGCTCCGCTAATGGCATTGCCATTTAAATACCATTGATAGGAACCAAATACAGCAGGTGTGGTAGATAAAGTGAAACTACTACCCGGGCAAATGTATTTATCAGTTGGAATGCTTACAGATAACGGTGGTAAGATAGCGACCGTTTGGGTGTCTGTCGCAACACAGCCCAATGGATTTGTTACCGTTAAAGTAACCAAACTTGAATTAGGTAGCGGAGCTGCAAAAGTGTGGGTAGTGTTTTGCAGGTTCGACATATAACCATCTCCAAAGTTCCAGTTGTAAGTATTGGTAGCAGCCCCTGCAGTAGAAAACGGTGCGGCCGTACCGGCACATACCGGCGTAGGAAGTGTAATATTTGCAGTAGGCACGTTTATGATTACCGGATAGGTTACGGAGGCGGAACATCCGTTGCAGGAAGAGCTAACCGTTAACGTTATATTGTAAGTACCCGATACGGTTGCAGTAAGTACGGGATTTGCAATGGTATTATTATTGAAAGTAGCACCGCCGCTAACAGACCATGTATAAGAAAGAATATTGCATCCCAAACTTGGTAGCGTACTGGATAAATCAGACAACGTTACCTGGTTACAATGCACACTGTATCCAAAATTGGCTGCTACGGGAACGATGTAATGAATGGTATCTCTTAGCAAACAAATATGCGGTGTGGGAGGTGGCGGGCAATTGGATAACATCCACGCTGTAACCACATAAACACCTGGTAACAGGTATGTATGATTGGGTGTAAAAACCGTTCCGCTCATTCCGCTAAAAGGAGTCGTTGCATAATTGCCATCACCATAATCCCAGTTAACGCCGGCATTGGGTGAATTGGGTGCGGTAAAATTATAGGTGGCATTAAAGCTAACGTTGTTGCACAGGTTAGATGGCGCACCAATATTTATACTGTAAGATAAAGGCGCTTCATAATCATCTGATACACTTATCGACGGGCCAGCCAAATCTGAATTAAATACCTGTTTAAAATTGGAACAATGATCACATGGACCAACACTGATATTGATGATATTGGAGGTGTCTTTACAATTTCCGCAGGAAATGATTACGTAATAAGAACCAGGGCCGGTAACATTCAATGCAGGACTATTGGTGCCAACAGGCGAAGCCCCATTAAACCATTGATAACCGTAAGTGCAGGTATTATTGGATTGTACGGTTGCTGTAAGATTTACATTAATGATATCACCTGTGCAATAGGTAAGGAAATTATCAGCCGTAATATTTACACTGGAAACAAAGGTATTGGGCACAAACAAACTTGCAGTACCGGTGCATCCTGTTCCCTTCACTTTATAAAATCCCGGTGTAGTTGCCAGGTAAGAAGGGGTAGGTGTGGTGGTTAGAAATACCCCATTCAAATACCAGCTATAAGGTGCTGTTGTGGGCGTGGTAGTTAACGTGATACCCGGTGTGCAAATATTGCCGGTGGCTGTCAATACTCCGTTGGGTGGATTGTTTACAGTAACGGTTAATGAGCTGGTCTGGCCGCAGGCTGCCACTGAAATTACGCAGGTTGCCGATGCTGCACCGCCATTCCATTGCACATTGATGCTATTGGCAGATAAGGGAATGATGGTTCCCAACGAATTGCTTAACGTCCATGTGTAGCCGCCGGGAGGTACAGGGCCGGGGACAGTATAAGTTTCGGTTGCATCTATACACACGGTGGTATTACCGATTGGTGCCGGTGGAGCAGCTACTACCGATACGTTAATTATTTTTGGAGTACTGGTGCAACCAGATACAGTTTGCGATACACTGAGGGTTCCGTTGGCAGTAAACTTTACCAGCACAGAATCCTTGTGTGCACCCATGTATTGTACAATCGTGCCATTGGTAATGGTCCAGTTAAAATTACCTGCATTCATATTGCTGCTGATGCTGTAACCAACTGTTTGATTGGCACAAACTATCAATGGACCCACTATGCTATTTAGTTTAGGAGTATCCAGCACAATGATATTTAGCAAAGCCGGAGCAGCACAAAAATCAGTGGCAATTTGTGGCGTTGCTGTTACCAGGTAGTTGCCAATGCTGTTCCAGGTAATTTGCTTACAGCTTAATCCTAAAGCACTGCTCGTAAATCCGGTGTTGGGGTTAAAGGTCCAGGTTTGTACATTGCCGTTTGCACAAATGGTGGACGTGCTTCCAACACAAACCGGCGACAGTCCGTTTAGCGTAAACTTAGGTTTTATGTTGATGCTGATGGTGTCGCTGCCGCTACATCCGCTATAAGGATTGCTATAATTGCAAATTAAAAAATAAGGTCCGCCAACTGCATAGTTCCAGCTCACATTGATTACGTTGTGATTACTATCATTGCCAACAATGGCGCCGCCGCCAGTCAAGGTCCAATGATAGAACGTGCCAGGTAAAGCTGGTAAAGAATACGAGGTATTTGAACCGGGGCAAACAATGGCTGGCCCCTGTATTGGTAAATTGGGATATAAAACCGGAACATTTAAAGTCGCAGAATTGCCGCAGGTATTTGGACAGTTTGCATTTAATGTTACACTGGTTGGATAGGTACTTGGCTGGTTCCAAACCACTGTTGCGCAGGTGGTGCCCTGTCCGCTTATGATGGAGCCACCGCTCACCACCCAGTTTAAACTGCTGCATCCGGTTGTGCTGGTACAATATTTTACGGTATCGCCTGCGCACAACATTTTCCGGCAATCATCGGTATGTATTTCTATGCCCGGTTTATTGCTTACGTTAACGGTTACCATTGCTGTGTCTTTACAACCACAATCCCTTGTATTTCCTTTACTATCCGTTACTACGCCTGATACGGTTAAAATGATGGTATGAAGCCCACCGGTTGTAAAAATGTGAGGCGGTGGAATTTGTAAATTGGAAGAAGTCCCGTCTCCAAAATCCCAGTAGTAACTGGTAGCGCCCAGCGAAGTAACCCCGCTAAAATTAACCGGCGAGTTTGCACAAACCGGGTTAGGGTTAAAAGAGATGCCAGCAGTAGGACCATCAATTAAACAAACGGCTTTTTTGATAGTGTCTCTGCAGCTGCCATCGGCGCTTGAAATAATTACCTGGATAAACCCCTGTGAAGCATTTCCCCAATTAATCGTTTTTGGATTGTTTGGCAGGGCTACCGGTGTACCTCCAATTACCGTCCAGCTATAAGAAAAACCGGGCAGGTTAGGCACTACCAAATATTTTTGTGATTGATTTTTACAGGCAACCATAGTTGGGGCCGAACCGCCTGCAGCACCACCATTTGGATCCGCATGATCCTGCTTGCAGGCTAAATCATCGCAGGGTTGAATACGGGTTGATACCAAATCAAATTTAGGGCAACAGACTACGGGTTGGGTTTGTGCATTGGATATTACAAATGCAAACATCAATATGAATATGTTGAATAGTTTTTTCATGGCAGTTTTTATTTAGGATTGTTTTGGTTATCAATACCACCCACTTTTGTACATCCTTCTTTTTTCTTCTCATAACATACCAGTTTATTGCAGGTAGTACAATCAGTGAATTCAATTTTGTATCGGATACACCATTTAAATAAAGCACTGCAGCAAGGCGTAAGTTGCGGTGTGCTAATATCAACATTCAATGTTTTTTGTGGGCCATTCCATTGCAGGCTATTGGTTCCGTTGGTAAAATGACCGTAGGTGGCGGCATCTTTATTACACGGAATACAAAAATCATTTTCAGGAACCATTTCAAAATAAACCAGTTCAGCCTTAATGCTTTTAATGGTTTTAACCGGAACAGAAGTGATGGTAACGGGCTGGCTGTATGATAATATATTGCTGGTAAAATTTACCTGTGATGGTGTTGGTGCATTTAATGTAAAATGCTTTTCGTCGCAGGCATCGCAGGCACAATGCAGCGTATCCCAGGCCGTTTCGTTATTGATATTATCCGGGTCGGTTGGCCAGATGGCATCCACGATAAATTTGATCGTCTTCATGCTGTCCACACAATTGATGGATGCCGTGTACACCTGCGATGAATTGGCCGCAATGGTATTGGGCAAAGCCGGAACAATGGGCGATAGCGTAGTAAGCGGTCCGATGCCATTCACCCTGTATTTTATGGAGGTTATCTGTGCCGGATTGGTAAGATGCAGGTTGGCCATTTTAATGTAAATATTTTGCTTGCCGTTGATACAGCAACTAATATCTACGCTGTCAATTTTTGTGTTGATATTATCGTCTAATATTTTAAAAGTGTAGGGCTCACTGTTGCCATTGTTTCTTCCGATGGGTTTTTCATCCCTGTTCAAAGCCTGCACCTGCCAGATAAATTCGCACAGGAATGGTGGCTTGCAGGGGCCGGTTAGCAGATTGCTTACCATTGCCTGAGTTATATTTTGAACATCCTTCGTAATCAACGGCGCATTTGCTTTCATTGCCTGGATACCATTTTGGCCCTGCATCAGTTGCCATACTTTTAAACGATACGTAACCGGCTCTTTTGGTTTAGGCACCAGTGGAGTCCAGCGAAACAGGATTGGTTTCAGGATGTCTTTTTTACTAATCGTTTTTCCACTTTCCGGTGTTACCAGGGTGGGCGGTGCAAAGTCTTCTGCCTTTGCTGTTTCCACCCTAAATTCTTTGCATACTTCATTGCTGATGGCAATGCGATCAAGGTTAAAAAACTGCACACAAATCTGGTAATTGCCTTCTTTCAGTGTGGAGCAATTTGCCAACATTCCGGAAAGTTCATTGGTAGTAAATGTCTTCACATCAAAGGAGCCAATTGTATTTGCAGTGGAAATATTGCTGCCGCAGATGATTGCTCCATTGCTTCTAATCTGTATCACCAGTTTGGGTTCCTTCAATTGTACAGTTGGCGGCTTTTGCACGGTCAAAATCAGTGCAGCAGGCACAGTATTCCATTCGTCAATTTTTGACGGTAACGTATTTTTTACCTGGAAACTTACAATTTTTATTTGGCTGATTTGACTGAAGGCGGATGTGCTGAATAAGCATGCCAACAGCAGCAGGAGTTTTAGGTTCTTCATTAAAAGATATTTTTTACAAAATAAAGATTAGAAGAAACTCCGGACGTGTGAAAGCATATTGTACAGATGCTTCATAAAATTGTATAAGTGTTTATACAATTAATTTTTGCGTCTGATCCATTTCTCAAAACGGGCAAGAAACTCTTCCTTGCGCCTGGTGGCAACAGGAATTTCCTGGCCATTTTCCAGCACGATGGATCCGCCGCTTCCTTTTATATATTCTTTTATATAAGCAAGCTGGATGATGTACTTATCGTGAATGCGAATGAAACTTGTTTCAGAAAGCAGTTTCTCATATTCGCCTAACTGGCGACATACCATGATTTTTTTATGATCACTTAAATAAAAATTGGTGTAGTTGCCGCTGCTTTCGCAGTACATAATATCGGCAAGTTTTACAAAAACCAATCCATTGCTGGTTGATAACGGAATTTTATCTGGAGGTGTTTGCCGGGTATTTTGTTCCAATAATGAAAACAGGTTTTTATTGATATTTTTTTCTTCAATTCTTTTGGAAGCAGTGTTTACAGCAGCAACTAATTTTTCGGCATTAATTGGTTTGGTAACATAACCAGTGGCACGATGCTCAAATGCTTCGACAGCATAGTTACTAAAAGCGGTTACAAAGATCACTTCAAAATTTACCGGCTCCAGTTTTTTCAGCAAATCAAAACCGTTCAGGTGGGGCATTTCAATATCTAAGAAAACCAGCTGTGGTTGCAGTTCTTCAATTAACAACAAGCCGTTTTTTGCATTGGTATCTGTTGCCAGTATTTTTAAATCTGCACAATGTACCTGCAGCATATTTTGTAACAGCTTAATGTTTTTTGCTTCGTCGTCGATAATTACACAGCTAGTCATGATTTCAGTTCTAATGGAATTTTTACAATAATGCTGGTACCGCTTGCATTGCCAGCCTCGTCTTTTTTATCAAGTACTTTTTGTTCAATATGATACAGTTCAGCCCTGCGGTTTGAAATATTCATTCCCTTGCTCTGGTATTCAATGCGCATGTTGCTTTTTAGTTCAATGGCCTTTTTTCTGCCAATGCCGTTGTCATCTATTTCGCAAACCAAAAAATTACTTTCCAGTTTTGCGGAGATGATTATCCGCCCCATCCTGTTTTCTAAAAAGCGCATGCCGTGCCGTATGGCATTTTCTACATAAGGCTGCATGAGCATGGCGGGAACAAAAATATTTTTTTGATCAATTGATGGATCCACCTCAAAACGATAATCAAACTTATCTTCAAAACGCAGCTTTTCCAATAATAAATAGTTACCTAAATAACTCAGTTCATCTTTCAGGGAAATGATGGAAGCATCCGAATTATCGATGGTGCTTCGCATTAAATCAGAAAACTTATCCAGGTATTTATCTGCCTGTGTATAATCTTTGTCGTAGATAAATCCTTTAATGCTGTTGAGACAATTGAAAATAAAATGTGGGTTGATCTGCGCTTTCAACGCCTGCATTTCCAGTTCGGTAATTCTCTTTTCGGTTAGTACTTTTTGTAGCAGCATTTTTTGCTTTTGTTTATTGCTGCGTTGCTGCAGGTAGAGCAATGCACCCACACCAATGGCTACAATAAAAACCCAAAAAATGGCACTTTTCCAAATGGGAGTTCCTATTTCAAACTTTACCAGCGCTTCGTTTAAACTCGGCTTTCCATCTCTGCGCAGGGCCCTTATTTTTATTTTATAGTTACCCGGCGCCAGTTTTTTTAACTCGATTTTTTCCGTTCGCTGCCATCTGCCATCATTCACACTGTATTCAAAAAAAGGGATAAAACCTGTCAGGTCAACGCCTGAAAAATTGATGCTGATATCATTTTCATTGTACCTTAATCTGTAAACTTCTTTCAATTGAGTGGGTACACTATTTACAGATACACCTGAAATAAATGTGATAATATTAGACACCGGTAGTTGTATCTGCAATGGCAGGTAACTGATGCCTTCGTTCGTAGCAACGTACACAAGACTATCCCGGATGCTGATATCATTTACCTGCTCACCAATTAAACCATCGGCAGCGCCAAAATAAGTATTGCTGTAAATAAATTGGTTGTTGCTGTAGTTATAATGAATCCTGTTTAAACCTTTGTTGGTACCCAGCCAGATTTCGCCGGCCTTATCACAGTAAAGCGACTTACAAACATTGCCGGGTATTATGTCTCCCAGTGCAATGGATGCCACCCAGTTGTTTTTCTTCAGCACCATCAGCGAATCGGATCCTAAGCCTATCCACATTAAATTATCCGGAGACCGGGCGATGGTGCTGATTTTGTATGCAAAGCTTTTACGCAGTTTTATAAGGCTAACCAGTTGTTTATCTTTCCATAAAAACAAACCTTCATTACTGCCAATGTAAATATTGCCCGACAAATCGCTGCCAAGACTGGAAACCCTTTTGTTAATACTATCGGTTACTTTTCCGGTTTTTAAATTGTACACAAAAGCAGAGGCGTGACTGCCCAATAAAATCAGAGAATCATTCATTAAGCAAGCAGCCTTGGTGCTGAGGTTTTCCCGCCCACGAAAGACCTTTTTAATGGCCAGTGTTTTTTCATTTATCAAAAAGGAACCGGATTGTGTGGCAACATACATTCCATAATTTGTGTTGATTATTTTACGAACCCATGTGTCAATATTTTTATTACTATTAAGCTGAATTTTTCTAACATACAAGCCATCATATTGATAAATTTCTCCATTGTTATTGCCGGCAAAAAGCTGGTTGGTTTTTATAATGGCATTGAAGTTTTGTTTTAGTTCAGGATTCACCAAAGAGGAGATTCGCTTTTGCTGCACTTTTACCAAACCCCTGTCCATGGTAGATAACCAGATATTATCGTCTTTATCCTCCAGCACATTTCTTACGGGCATGCCTTCTGTGGCCGACACAATTTCTGACAACTCCAGCGTATTTTTATTCAGCATATAAGTGGTGCCATTCAATGAGGTGATTGCAAAGCGTTTTCCTGTTTTACAAAATATCCTCAATTCAAAGGGGTACTTTTTTTCAGCCACCAACTTCACATTGCCGGTTGAAGAAAACTGGTAATGAAGGATCGAATTGGGAGTTGCCAGGTAAACATTATTGTCATTGCTTTCGCACATGTTGATACGCTTGCTCACCGGCATGATCGTTTCTAATTTGCCATTTGTAAAGCGGCGTATGCTATCTTCAGAAAAAAGTAAAAAACTGTTTGGGGCATAATCAATTATTTTAAGAACGTTTTTAAACCCATCATTGGACAACAGCGTTGTTTTATTGTTCCGGTCAATAAAAAGTTGCTTGGTATAGTTGCCAAAAGCCACTCCACCATACTTTAGCACATGGGGCCAGTACGTTTTTCCATTTTCCATTTTTGCGAGCTCAGTGTTCGTTTCATCATTTTCAAACCTGTCGGTAGTTGGGTTGTAAAAGCAGGGGGAGCGTTGAAATGGTATCACCCAAACCGTGCCGCTGCTATCAAGAAAAAGATTGGTTATTTCATTGTCTCCCAACCCATCAGCGGTGCTGTAATTTCTAAACCTTTTTCCATCGAAGCGACTAAGACCAATTTCGGTTGCTATCCATAAATATCCTTTATTGTCTATTGTGGTCCGGTAGAGCGCATTGGATGGCAGACCATCTTTTACGGTATATATGATAGTTTGGTTACTTTGTGATAAGGATGTAAAAGGAACAAGAAAATAGACAATAAGCAATAAGTAATATTGAAAAAACTTTGTGGCAAGTATTTGCAGGATATAGCTGTTATGATATATGGATAGCATTCGATGCTAAATATAAAGAAAGCGATGCAATAATTTTACCCATCGCCATAATTGCTGTAAATTAAACCCCGATCTGGAAACTGTAGTGATTCACTTAACTTTTAAATTTTACCGATGGAAAAGAAGGCAGGTTTATTCGTTTGGCTTTTATTGATTGTTTCTGCATTGTATGCTCAAAGTAAGGATGAAATATCCGTACGGAATTTATTGGCGGAACAAACAAAGGAATGGAACAATGGCAATATCCCGGCCTTTATGGAAACCTACTGGAAAAGTGATTCGTTAATGTTTATTGGAAAAAGTGGCGTTACCTACGGCTGGCAAAAAACCATGGACAATTACAAAAGGAATTATCCGGATACGGCTGCGATGGGTAAGTTGAAATTTGAATTGCTGGAAGTAAAGCGGTTATCAGTAATGTATTTCTTCGTGGTAGGCAAATGGCATTTAACCAGGAGTATCGGAGATATCGGAGGGTCGTTTACACTGCTTTTTAGAAAAATAAAAAACAGGTGGGTAATCGTGGCAGATCACAGCAGTTAGTTAAAAACTGTCATAATTTTTTTCCTCCCAGCCTTTCCACTTCTTTTTTAAATATAAAATGAGCGCAACCAAAGAAACCAGGAAGGCGATATAGTAAATGTAGTTGCCTATTGTGGGAGATCCTTCAAAAAAAGCATAACCGTAGTATATGCCAATGCTCATGTTGATCAACAACCAAACCAGCCCCATTGAGATGGACTGCATTATCTTAACCAAAAATTCTCTTACTTCAGGTTCCATATAATTATGACAAAATATTGATAATTATGTTCGGTAGATTAAAAACCGAATCTCAGTCAGTCTTTTAGTAATAGCTTATTAAAATCTGAGCTGTCGCCGTTGAATACATTGAAATCAACATAGGCATTGATGCCATTTACCCGGCCCGTTTCATTGTGCTGCCAAAAAATCCAGTTGCGTTTGATGCGTGGTTTGTCTTTTACCTTATAATGTGCTACCCAAAGCGGATAGTCATCAAATATTCCTGAAAGGTAATTCTCATAAAAATCGGCATTGGTATAGATGATCGGTTTCACTTTATAGTGTTTTTCTACCATCTTTATCCAATCGCCCACTCTTTGCTGCAAATTTGCAACGCTGGTACCTCTTATTTGTTCTACATCTAATACAGGCGGTAAATCTCCCTTTTCAAGATTGACCGTTTCAATAAAATTTGCAGCCTGTGCTTTGCCACTTTTGCCGGCATTAAAAAAATGATAGGCCCCACGGGGGATGCCATGTTTCTTCGCCTCAAACCAGTTTTTTCTAAAACGTCCGTCTACACTCTCGATGCCTTCCGTTGCCTTCATAAAACCAAAACCAATTTTCACATTTTTAATCTCCATGTTTTTTACATTCTCCCAGTCAATAACAGCCTGGTGGCGACTTACATCAATGCCATGAATGGAATAATTAACCGGAATATCAATGCCAAAGGCTGGATAACGTACAAATGAAGGCTGGTTAAAAAAGCCGGTGATATACCAGGTTAAACCCGCCATGGAACCCAACACCAATAAAATGAAGGTAAATGAGCCAGTAAATTTCTTTTTCTTCTTTTTTGCCACGATTTTGCTAAATGCATGTAAAAGTGCAGAAAACCATTTACATAGAAAGCATATATTTTAGTTATCTGTTCTAATCGAACAACATTGAAATGTTAAAATCCCCTTGCCGTTGGTAGAAAAGGCAATATTATAAAAGACGGGTCGTTTGCCCTGTGAACCCTATTGTATAACAACTTTCATATATAAGTATGTTAAGTAAACAGATTCTTCGCACAACAACAATGCAGGTGTTATTTATTTTGACCCTGATGGCATCGTTTCAAACCTTATCAGCGCAGCGCTTCAGAGAAAGGGATACCGCTAAAAAAGTATTATTGGCTTCAGCAGAAAAAGAGGTTGAATCCCATTTTATGATAAAGCCATCTAATGTGGTTTTTCCAGAAATTTTGCGAGGCAATGAAACCGAAACACTTGATTATATTGAGAATTTTAGCAAAAGAAGAAGAGACTACCTCATCAGGATGTACACCAGAGGCAGGCAGTTTTTACCCAAAGCAGCTACCATATTAAACAAATACAATCTGCCGGCAGAACTAAAAATTTTACTGACACTGGAATCGGCCTACAACGGAAATGCGGTTTCAAAAGCAGGCGCTGTGGGGTATTGGCAAATTATGGATGAGGTAGCCAGGGAATACGGCATGAAATACATTGCCCAATTGAGTGAGGCCGAAAAGAAAAGACTACTGAAACAAAATAGCAAAAAGGGAATTAAACCACGCAAAACCACGGCAAAGCCAAAAGATGATCGTAAAAATTTCAATGCAGCTACCCATACAGCCGCCCGCTATTTGCGAGATAGAAGAAGAAATTTGGATGACAATTGGTTACTGATAGTTGCCAGTTACAACTGTGGTGTAGGCAATGTGTGGAAAGCAATGGAAAGAAGCGGACTGGTGAGCCCAACTTTTTGGGAAATAAAGAATTACCTGCCCGCAGAAACAAGGGCCTACGTGATGAATTTCATTACATTGAATGTAATCTTCCACAATTATGAGTTGTTCTTAAAAAACAAATTGAATTTTACTGCGGAGAAAATAATGACACCAGAGGAGTTGGAAAGGATTGCAGCGGAGGAATATACAGAATACTTCGACAAATAAAAGTAGCTTCTTTTTAGCTGATATCAACGCATTGCACAATAGAGTATGCATCAATTTTTAAATGGTAAAACAGTGTTGTAAAATAATATCTCTGTTTGCTAAAAAGATCACCTGCCAGTCGGCAGGTTTTTTTATGGAGTGTATCCTAAAGATTCGCTTACCATTACACCCTAAAAAGCATCCGAGGTTTTTAGGCTATCATAAGATTAACGATTTCGACTTAGCAGAAAGAATTTTTTGACTTTTTGAAAAAAACACCAAAAAACACTAAAAAGTTAATAATGAACACTTTAAGTAAAAAAGATGAAAAATTGAACTTGAAATTTCCCCAAAAAATACCCACTTTAGGGTATATTTTAAACCAAAATGAAGGATTACATTTGTCTCGGTTTTTCATAGGATATTGGATTTTAAAACGGGGCTGGATTTCTATCCTGGCCCTTTTTTATTTTAATCCGTTTCCAGCTTCCAAGTTAGCCGTTGAAAGATAGTGTCAGTAAACCCACAATTAGATAACATAAGACTGCTACAACTCCGAATTTATAAGGCCGCACTTTTTCCCGAAAAATTGACCGTATTCAGGTCGATCACCTTTGCTTGTTGGAAGGTACCTTTCGCATCATTAAAAAGTTGCTCACGGATGACGGGGTCATTAACCCCGGCAATGCTACAAGCCTTATTAAAGTCGATATGCATTCCAAAACTTTCCTGCATTGGTTCAACGTTTTTAAACTCGGGAAATACCAGGTATTTTTTTACAAAGTAGTAAGTTTTATTCTCCATTACTTTGGTATAAGCAGTGTATAGATTTTCCATGATTTTAATTTTAGAGGTGATAGTAAACTGTTTGATTTAAATATATTATCCTGATCGAATGAATAAGCATTGAGCTATACAGGTTTTGCACAGGCATTCCATTCACCAGACCAGATGATAGTACGATAAAAAAGAACGAACAGTTTTTAAAAGGAGATCCTGGAAATAAATTAGTTATTTCAAGAGAAAATAATTGGGTAAAAATGGATGAATCTTAAATTAATAATGCATTAGTTCAAAGGATACGAATTACAAAAATTAAATAAGCAGTTTGAAATAAAATAATGGAGATAATGCGGGTTTTACAACGGATGTAAGGTTAGTAGAGGTGTTAAGAGATGATGAAGGTAGGATTAATAGCTTAAATCTGCAAAAAAATCTTACCTTAAAACCAAACGTATCGAAAAACAAAAGGATTGCGTAAATTGGTTTCAATCATATTGAAAAAAAGCGAACGGTATTTGATAGAAAGAAAAGTGGGTTGTGTAAAATTGAACAGAAAGTGTTGCCAGCTAAACCGAATCACCTTTCTTTGAAGAATTTTTGTTGGCTGTGCATTGCAGGACGGTCCATCGAAGGTGAGCATCATACATCGTATATTGCAGCACTCAACCAAATTTTTATTCAACATTATCAGCGTAAAAAATCAACTATGAAGCAATTTATTTTAGGATTCTTTTCCCTTTATTCTTTCTGTTCGATATCAGCACAATCTATCAATAAAATTATTAAAGAAAAGGAAGTAAGAAGGATTGAAAAAATTCTCTCTGCAGATGATATGCAGGGCAGGGCAACCTTTACGCCGGGCATTGAAAAGGCGTCTGCATTTATTGAAGCTGAGTTTAAGAAAATTGGTTTGCAACCATTTAATGGTGCCGGTAATTTTCGCCAGGAATTTTTTATGTATCAATCAAAAACACTGGCCGCCAAAGTGATCATCGACGGCAATGTAATAGCAGATTCGTTGCTGGCTTGTTTTTCTTATTTACCCGAAGCCGCCTTCACAGAAAATAGCGACATAGAAGTGGTGAAAATAAATAAGGGTGATAAATTTGGGCCTAAATTTTACCAGTATTATCAAAGCAAAAAAAACCTGTTGGTACTGGTAGATACGGTTTTCAGGAGCCAGCTAAAAAATGTTAAAAAAATGGAAAGGGTTTCGGCTGAACCTGGCAAAAATGCCGTCGTTTTTGTACTGGATAATGGAGCAGCCAATACCTTCTCCATTGCAGTTACCAGTCAGTTGATTCAAAAGCCACTGAATAATGTGGTAGGGGTTTTACCGGGTAAAAGCAAACCAGCAGAATACGTTGTTTTTTCCGGACATTATGATCACCTGGGGATCAGGAAGCAGAGTGATGGAGATTCAGATAATGGTAAAGACAGCATTTACAATGGTGCCAATGACGATGCCGCAGGAACCACGGCTGTGATTATGCTGGCGAAGTATTTTAAGAAAATGAATAACAATGAGCGGTCTATTATTTTCACTGCATTTGTTGCTGAAGAAACCGGTGGTTTTGGATCAAAATATTTTTCAAAGCAACTGGCACCAGAAAAAGTGATGGCCATGTTTAATATTGAAATGATTGGCACAGAATCAAAATGGGGTAATAATTCGGCTTATATCACAGGTTTCGAGAAAACGGATTTGGGTGCCATTCTACAGAAAAACTTAAAAGGATCAGCTTTCAATTTTTATCCCGATCCTTATCCCGATCAGCAATTATTTTATCGTTCAGACAATGCAACTCTAGCCAGGCTTGGTGTGCCTGCACATACCATCTCCACTTCCAAAATGGATAGCGAGGCCAATTACCATAAAGTGAGTGATGAGATAGGAACGCTTGACATGAAAAATATGACTGCCATTATCAAAGCAATTGCGGTAAGCTCCGTTAGTATTATCAGTGGTGCAGATACTCCTTCGAGAGTGGATGCAACGAAGTTGAAATAAGTAATTTCAACCTGCCGGAAAGTAGTTGAATATTTTTATTGGATAATGATGACTGGATTTTGTTGGTTGTCTAAAATATTAAAATCCATTGGGAGGAGAGCCAAACCGTATTCTTTATTTTTCATTCTCATAAAAGCACTTGGTAAAAAGTCGTTTAAAAAACTATCAAAAACAGAGGGTTTACAATCTGCATATAAAAAATGCACATCACTGAAATTGATCTGTCAGAGTGGTTAGTTATTTACTGTGCTAAGGATTGATTCATAAACGCAACCATTTCTTCAGGAAATGAACTGGCGAAAATCTGTGCCTTCACTTTCAATAGATCGGCATCAAAAATAGTACTGCCCTCCAGTTGGAAACCTATATTAATAGCAGTGGTGCATTCAAGCAATTGATAGCAGGAAGTTCGAACATCAAATACAACTACGAGGTAAGTACTTGCTTCGTCTAAAGGAAAACAATTTAAAAAAACAGGGAAGTCGAACAGGCTATAGCCATAGTAGTAAGGGTGTAAATTGGCCTCGAAAAACCGGTAACGTAAAAACTGGT
>Ga0123337_10001349_pt1 | contig 32054 bp, 45 predicted proteins | sample frozenSSSSmetaG_FD_89792 | JGI IMG/M metagenome (GOLD analysis project Ga0123337, IMG submission 89792) | Glacier valley bacterial and archeal communities from Borup Fiord, Nunavut, Canada, to study Microbial Dark Matter (Phase II) -... | ecosystem: Environmental > Aquatic > Freshwater > Ice >...
GGGCGGGGGCGGTGGCGGCGGCGGGGTCGGGGTCGGGGGAGGGGTGCAGGTGCGGGCGCAGGGCGCGCGAGAGGGGGTCGATGTCGAGGCGGGTGGGGTCGGTGCGCTGGAGGTGGCGGAGGGAGTGGTCGAGGGGCGGGGCGACGATGGGGAGGATGGAGGAGAGCATGAGGGAGGCTTCGTTGCTGATGGAGGGGGGGGAGATGAGGATGTTGAGGAGGGCGAGGACGGCGTTGCTGTCGTCTTGCGAGGCCCAGAGGTGGTCGGCCAGCCATTTGATGGCGCCGACGAGGGAGGGGAGGAGGAAGGTGTCGACGAGGTCTGGAGGGTTTTAGTAGGGGGCAGCGGTTCGTGGATGGAGGACTTACATTCGAGACCACCCCGCAGGATCTCATCGCTGAGGTAGCCGTGGTGGTAGGCCAGCACGATCTGGCTGAACAGGCTTGGGACTAGGAGGTAGAAATCCTGCGGTGGACAGAGAGACATCGGCTCATCGCCCAGGCCGCCGCCTTCGGCGTTGAACAGCCCTTTGATCCAGGCATCCAGTTGGCCCGCCTCCTGCGCAGACAACTCGTCCAGCGGACGCGCAAGCGTGCCTCGGACAAGCAGCTTTGCGATGAACGAATCGCTTGCCTGGATGCCCAATTCCACAGCGCAGAAATCATATCGGTTGACAAAGGCGAGGACAAGGAGCAGGATCGATCCGAATTCTTCGTAGACCGGCTGGTACTCTCCCTGGTCCTCGTCATATCTCCATCCATCCAACAACTGGCATATCGGCTGCAGTATGGTGATGGGCCTGTCAAAGAGCAGCAGGACATCCAACGAAGAAGGCTTCCTTGCCAGATGAGCACACAGGGATTTCAGAGGCATCGTGTCCTTGCTCGCGCACAGCCGCCGGATCACCTCCGTGATGCCCTGGGCAACCGCTCCCACATTCCCATCCATATGCTCCAGCTCATCAGCAAAGGCTTCGATCTTCTCTGGATCCGACAGGCACTGCTGCACCACATCGTCCTTCGTGTATCGCCCACCAGCCGGCAGTGTCTGCATTGGGATCTCTCCCAGGAGCCGCTCTATGCTCTCCTCTGCAATCAAGCCATGAAGACAGCACGCAAAGCAGAAGTCCTGTCTGACCGAATCAGAGAACATGTTGTCGGTGCTGTTGTCGTCAAACATGGACGAGAAGGTGGGGAAGGCGTTTGTGTCCACATGGCTGAGCGCGTCTGTGATGCACATTTCCGGGCTCAGAGGCGGAAACATCGACGCGGCCAGGACTGATATGAGCAGTGGCACTTTGTTGATGAGGAACGAGCGCAGGATCAGTGTTGTCTGCGCGTTTTCGTTGCGGAAGATGGCATTGGCCAGGACGTCAAACGAAGATACAATCAGATCAATGCATGCTGTTTGAACATGACCCTGCCAAAGATCAGTCTATGTCAATGAACTGGCATGGCTGCTTACCTGATAGCGGTTATGAAGGAAATTTAACAGTTGGTTGTCATCTACCATTGGTCTCCCAACAAGCTAGGACCGGTCAGCAAAGTTAATCAAATGAGCCATGACTGAAGCATACCAATGAGTTCAAATAGACATACAGGCCAGCCTTTGAGTTCACGATAGGAACATCATCGATGGGGATGTTATCCATGTTGAGGGCCATGGTCGAGTCTATAATCCGGTCGATCTCCGCATTGGCTTTCTGCAGCTTCTGGTCGACCGGCTGCAGAGGCAGCAACGTCTGTGTGCGGTATAACTCCAGCCTCTCTGCAAAGATCGAAGACCCATTCAGCAGCAACGCGATGAACGTGGCCAAAGACTGCGAGAATGCCTTAATCGTTTCTGCAGGCACGTTAGCATTATCTCAAACAATCCCGCAAGCGCTCCGTCAGCTCTGCTACACATCCCGACCACCAACCCCCGTCTCCCCGCCGACCCTCACCGCCAAAAACCAAACAGCACACCGCGACAACGCATCAGACAACCCTACCTCTCGGACACCCCCTCCTCAGCACCCCGCCCACCCTCTCACTCTCCGCCACAGCCACCAGCATCGCCGCCACCGCCCCCCTCACCGCCCCCGCCTCCTGGTCCCTCACCCCATTCCCGGCGCCCATCTCGCGCATGACCTCGTCGGCCGCGGCCGCCATCGCCAGCAGCCCCATCCACTCCGTCAGCGCCCTCAGCATCGCGACCGCCTCCGCCGCCGTCCGCGGCCTCTTCCCCGCCGCCACCCCCTTCGCAAGCCCGTACATCAGGGCCTCCTCGTGCACGCAGCTGCTCGTCCACCGCAGCCCTCGCGCGTCGACGTCGCGCAGCGACGAGGACGCGTGCAGCGCGCGCAGCACGGCGGGGACGTCGAGCAGGTCCGCGTCGAGCAGGGCGAGCGCGTAGAGCGGGACGCGCGGGTCGAGGGCGTGGTGCTGGGAGGGCGTGGGGCGCAGGAGGAGGGCGGCGAGGGAGGGGGCGGGGAGGGGCGCGCGCAGGGCGAGGAGAGAGGCGAAGCGCGAGAAGGTGGAGGGGGGGAGGCGGCGCGAGAGGCTGTGAGAGAGGAGGGTGGTCCATTCGTCCATGGCTGGAGGCGCGGTGGCGCGTTGAGCATGTGGGAGGTTCAATTGATGGGGATGGAGATGGAGGAGTGGGGATTGTTTTGCTGGAGTTGCGGCGACGAGGCTGGAGGGTTTATTCACGGTGTTTGGGTTTCCCCAGGTTTGGGATGGCCCGTGCTGGCGGCGGAATCCGTCGTTGGCGTTGACGTAATAAAACGGCCTGTGAATGGACTCGAGGACTTTTTGATGAGAGACATTAAGACATTAAGACATTAAGACATTAAGACGTTAAGACATTAAGACATTAAGACATTAAGACATGAAGACAAATGGACGCGACTCAATTGAGCTGATGCACACTTAGAAAGTCTATCTGAGTCCAGAAGTGGTGGCGACCACATAGTAATTCCTTCTCTAGCCAAAGAGTCCAATTATCCCATTCCACCTATACCCCCAAGGCATCTGTCAATCTCAATTATCATCCAATGCCTCGCCTTTACCTACGACATATGAGAGTCCACAGCCATCGATGCCTCCTCGCAGCTCGACGCCATCACCGGCCTACTCCATTTATGCCCACGAACCGTGAATATCCAAGAAACAGCTTCACTCCATCGCCTCCCTCTTAATCTGCCCCTGCCCTTGCCCCTGGAAGCCCGCCTGGTCCGCAGCCCCGTCCTCCAGCGCCGGCGCCCTCGGCCCCACCATCCAGTCCTGCAGCGCCAGCCACTCGCTCCACCTCGCCTCAGCGGCCAGGATCTCGGCCTCGGAGGGACTGCGCAGCGGCGCCATGCAGGGGACGGTCTCGGCGGGCGAGGGCTCGTAGCTGGCCTTGACGTCGAGCCAGCTCGCGCTCTTGGCGGCGAAGAGGTAGTTGCGTCGCTCGAGGTCGTGGAGCGGGCCGACGCCCTGGGTCCAGTCGTCGCCGAAGAAGCTGTGCAGGAGCGGCGGCGTGTCGAGGCCCGTCACGACGAGGCGGCGGAGGTAGGGGACGAGGGAGACGTGGACGTCGTTGTCGCCGGGGCTGGAGCTTGGGGGGTGGGCGGGTCGGGAGGAGGCGACGACGGGGTTCGGGTGGTGTTGGAAGGGCAGGAGGATGTTCATGAAGGCGGCGACGGCCTGGATGAGGGGACTGTGCTGCGAGTGGTCGAGGAAGAAGCGACGGCAGTTTTGGAGGTGAGGATACCATTCGATGGGATCGAGGGCGGGCGGCGTCGTCGATGGATTCTGCGGTTGGGCATGGGCAGGGGCATGGGTATTGGAGTAATCGAAGGCTGGATGGCGGAAGGATGCAGAGGACGAGCGTGCGTGGTTGTTGAAAGCCATGGTCCTAGGAAATGAATTGTAAGAGATGGGTTGTGAATATGATTATATAGTTTCACAGCTCGCAGCTCAGCTCACAGCTTATGGCTCACTGTTCACTGTTCAAGCTCACAGCTCAGCTCACAGCTCACAGCTTAAAGCTCACTTCGACAGGACTGGAAGACTTACAGTACTTATTCAACGACTGTTCCACTCGATCAATGATCAATGCAGGCGGATCTCCATCATGTTACATGGGCATATAGATATAGAGGGAGAGGGATATATATGGGTATACATATCCCTATATACACCTCTCCCTACAGATACGCTGCCGCTTCCCGATGGAGCCAACATGAGCTATTGTCCCCTAAGACGACGCATCTGGGCGCCGGGTCGATCAACGACGAAGACGTAGCCAGCGGAGCCGCGCAGATCAGCGCAGAGGTCGAAGTCCACGATGTCTCTCTCAGTCCGCTTTGAGAGATTCTTAACGATAACGACGGATGCCGCGCATCTCCATCTCCATCTCCATCTCCAGCTTCAGCTCCATCTGCAGCTCCAGCCACAGCCACAGCCGGCAGCTACAGCAGCACAGCAAGCGCGGTGCCGAGCTGGGCCATGCACGCACGCCTCATGCATTGGTTGTCCTTGTTGGGTTGTCCGGTCGTCCGCCGTGTGTGTCTCAGAGAGGAGATCAGAGAGGAGATGCACGGGGCTTCCGTGAGGCGGCGGCACACCATGCCCGATGCGTGAAGGGGATGGACGGGATCTACAGGGACCTCGACAGGCATGTACAGCTATCTACAGCATCTCCACAGGTAGCTACAGTCTGTACCTCCACAGCACTCCACAGCACATCTACAGCACCTCCACAGCATCTACAGGGACATCCACAGCACTCCACAGGCATGTACATACAGCACCTCCACAGGCATTTATAGGGACATCCACAGCACCTCCACAGCATCCACAGCATCCACAGCATCCACAGCATCCACAGCATCCACAGAACCTCCACAGGCTCAGCTCAGGCAAGCAGATCCCATTGCTGATTACATAACTATGAACCACGGGCTAACCTAGCTTTTCATGCATAGCATAGCATAGCATAGCATATGTACATAGCATGGCATAGCATAGCTATTCGACGCATGGCTAGGTGTTAGGTATGTACGTATGTACAATGTACTCTATCTATTCTTCGCATCCACAAGCTGAGATCCCACCAGCGCCGGCGTGCATCCCTTCTTGGGTCGTCCCTTGATCCTGTCCCTCGTCCTTGGCATACTCATCCATGCTATGTACATACATATGATGGACAGAATGCAGAGCCCAGGCCTGGTCCACGGTCCATGGAGATCTGACATAGATCGGTGGAGGCGACTCTCGGCACAAAAAAAGGAAGAAAAAGCCATCCTTCCATTTATTCGCCCCTCGATCGCCAATCTTTCCTTGTCCCGGGAAGTCGGAGACGATGCGACGATGCGACGATGTGACATGCCGATGCGACGACGGGAGGGCCGTCACACTTGATCTACGAGCCCTGCCCTGCCCTGCCCTTGCTTGCCTCGCATTCGGGACATCATTGCCGGTACATTGCGTTGTGTTGTGTATAGCCTATAGGCCTATCCTACACTACAGGAGAGACTGTGCTTCCTCAACAAGGAGAGACTCTGCAGAGACACTTGCAGCGTTTCAGCTATATTCACCGACTCGTCTGCACATCTACATGGCTGTTCGCAGATCTGCGTCGGTCTGATGTCGATCCGTTCAATAGTGTCCTTCGATAGCGTCCATCGATAATGTCCATCGATAATGTCCATCGATAATGTCCATCAATACAGACCCTCCCTCACCAGCTGAACTGGGTGGCGACTCTTTTGTTTATTAAGCCAACACTCCACACTCCCGGTCAAGCCGAGCTCAGCTTCTAGAAGTCTGGGCCCTGGAGAAGCTGTTGAAGCTGTCGGGAATGCGTCGCGCTGGATCTGCGGATCTTCATTTCATACTGATCTGATAGTATACTGTGAGCGGCAAAACTCCTCATTACCCACCCAACTTCTCTGTTATAGTACGAGGCTGTACTACGAGGCTGTACATACGAGGCTGCATGTCGGTTCGCCACTTCGTTTGAGCTTTGCAGGAGCTCAGCAGGGACCATCCCGAGCATAACATCCAAACTCTTCTTCTCGCCACAGCAAGCCTCACGTCTTCTCCTTCGGTCCCCAAAATCTACGTTGTTACGCACTTACTACACCTTCCCTACGACATCTGAATGTCCCAACGAGATCCACGCTGTCGCTGAGTGGCGACACGACACATAGTACTACGCGCGCATTTGCAAAGTCGAGAGCGCGGAAGACGACGCTCCGGTCCATCGCGCCGCCATGCGATGCACATCCAATGCACCAATTCAAAAGCTCGAAGTCTTCCGCACTACCAATTCGCCACAGTGCAGCGGCTGTTTGCCTCAAGATAGGTCGTCTCTCCTCGTCAGTACTCTCCCATCCAATGGAAAGCTGCGAATCGCATACCAAGCAATGTTATTTCCTGTTTACTCCCGTGGAGGGCCCTCGCCACTCCGTTTCTGCTGTAAAGATGTACATAGGTACTACTCGGGGCAGACAAACAAGGCCGTGGCGTTTTCCAATGTCAGGACGTCGATGTGATGCAAGAACGCGAGACATCCGATGCCATGCCGCTTAGCAAATCGAAGCTGCATGTCCGCCTACCCACGTACCCACGTCGAGCGGACATCAACACTCTAGAATACGGGCCCATCCGCTTCACGGGCCCCTTCTCCAGTCTACCATTTGAGACTCCGATCTTAACTCCGTCCACACCAGGCGCGACAGCCTCGAGAGGCTCCAAGCAAACCCAATGGATCGGTCTGCAGCGGTTGCTCCTGCTGTGCTTCCCGCTGCACAGCTGCACAAACGCACGTATCAGGCCATTTCGCGGCAGAGGTTCCGTGGCCACGGCGCTGCCGCTCGGAAGATCTACAGCAGCATAGCGGGCGACAATGCCTGCGCGGCGTGCGTCCCGAACCTTACAGACGCTCTTGCGCAACTCAGCGTGGGGCTGCGGATGCGTGCGCTTCTTGGGCGATGGCGGGCGAGCTGAACACAGCTCCGGGCTCTCGGGCTGCGGGGCTGGTTGCTCGCGCGAGGCTCCTGATGTGCGTGTGCTGCTGCGACCGAGTCCGTGCAATGCGACGTCCCCGATGCACGCGATCACGGCAGCGCAGAGCGCCTTGGCCGGTCTGCACGTCCCATCCGCGGCTGATGCTGTTCATGGGCGGGCGTCCGTTTCCTTGCACTTTCGTTGCGTCCCAGCAGGGGGGTTGCCGTCTGGATCGTCCACGCAACACGCTCCGAATCCGACGACTGATGTTTCTGCCTTCTTGGTGTGCGTGCAGCCTGTGCGGGATGGCGTGTCTGGTCCAGATGTCTGTCTTGGACTGGTTTCGCAGAGCGAGTGGACGTGTCTGCGAGCTGATGTTTAAACGCGATAGCCGCCGTGGCTGGGTCGAGTCTTCAGACGTCTTCGAAGGGCCTGTCGTGTGGTAGTTTGTGTTTTCCTCTAGCTAGGCTGGCTTTGGAAATGAGGAGGTAAGACTCTTGACGGGGTAGGTTCTAGAATGTGCTATAGGGGATACTGTGGAATATTGATTTATTAGTGTTGATGATGGAGGAGGAGGAATTAGGTTAGTAGTTTTATTTATTGCTATTTTTTTCTATTCTTTGTGGGCTTGTTTTATAGTTAATAGTGTTGAATGAGTTTAGTAATTTTTAGGTAATGTAATCTTAGGTAATTAAATGTTAAGTTAGTTATAAGTTAGAACATGTAACTTCAAACTTTTCTTTTAGGCAACTTAAACTCATAAATATAAGTTTTTAAGTGACGTGAGTTTCTTAAAGTTTGTATAAGAACACTAGTAAAATACAATTATTAACAAGATAACGAACTCTTAGTAATACTAAGCAAGTACAGTTTGTCGAAACCAACGATTAATTATCAGGATTAGCTTATGGACGAAGATTATCAGATGCTAAAGTCTTGCTGCAGTGAAGAGAACGACGACGTCGTGGCAGCAGACAATTGTGAGTGAAAGAATGATTTTATCAGATAATATTAGATTGGATTATATTACATTAGACTAGCCAAACAGATAAAATAAAAATTACACTCAGGTGATACCGTGCAACAAACGCGTCTAGGAGCAGACAGATGCGCTTCCTGACAATCGACCACAACAACGCTGAGATCCACGGCAACGGCGAGGATTAGGGACGAATCCACTATGTAGCTACGGACCATGCTTCAACTAGATCAGCGGAACTAGATGCGTAAATATTCCAGCAATGCTCTGGATTGGATATTCACTTGTACAGCCTGCGATGTCTCGGTCGCGGAGAGACGCGATGACTTGGGGATGACTTTGTGATAGAGAGGCGATTGAGGGATTTCTAGGGATAGAAGCTTCAGTTTTATTTTATTTTAATTTGACGGTTTTGTGGGAAACTACGCTCAGGGAACCTCGATCCGAAGACGCAGCATCTCGCGCAGCTTGAACGCCCATTGAGCATTCAGGGTATCATTCACATGTCTTGTTGTCAACATCCAGAATATGCGAGTTTCACTTCAACCACCATCTCTGGACATTGCTCTCAAGGTCTCACAGCCACGTCCGCCGCTCTCCTGGCAATCCCCAATGCATCCCAACACGATGCGGTCTCCCCAGCAGCTTGCCGTCCTCGCTGGCCCAGGCAGCGGCAAGACGCACACCCTCGTCGCCTGGCTTCTCGCATCCGGCCTGCAAGCAGAGAACTCACGAAGAAGGCGGCCAAGGAGATGAAGGAGCGGATTGGGAGGCTGCTCGGCGACGCAAGGGAGCGGCGGTTGGTGCTCGGGATGGGGACGTCGCATTCCGTTGCGATAAAGTATTGTGCAACTACGGGTATCTCGTCGGCGTCCGGAGGGGATTCGGGGTTGCGGATCAGAATGACGCGGACGCGATCGTCAAGAGGATTGTCAGGAAGCAGCGCCTCCAGATCGACCCGAGCGGCGAAGAACATGATCAGCGGCAGGAAGGCCAAGGGCGGATGGGGGACGAGGTCGAAACGGCGATGAAGTGCAGCAGCGAGATGCAGGACATGCAGGTCGTGTATGCTGAGTACGAGGATGCGCTGAAGCAGGCGAGTCTGCTCGACTGCGGACCTGCTCCTCCGATGTGTGGATCTTCTCAGAGGACACGCAAATTGCGTGTCGGACGTGGAGGCATCGCACTGACGAGTTCCACGACACGAACCGGGTGCAGTGCGACCCGATGCGTTTGTTTGCTGGGCAGAGGAGGAAGGTCACCGTCGTGGGCGGTCCGGACCAGAGCATCTACGGGTTCTGCTCCGCGGAAGTCAGGAACTATTATAGTCTGCTGAGGCAATATCCAGATACGCTGACGATCTCGTTGGAGGAGAGCTACCGCTCGTCGGGTGCGGTCTTGAAAGCCGCGCTGGGGGTGATCCAGCAGGATGGGAGCAGACCACTGGAGGTCAAAGCAACTCTGCACTATTTGAGGGTCATCAGCAATCCGGCAACAACACTGCTTTCGCCGAGGTGGTCAACGTGCCTAGACGCGGCGTTGGCGAAATGACGTTGAAGGGCCTCGTGACGAGGCTGGCGCAAAACGAATATCCATCTGGGAGATGATGGAAAAAGGAAGCTTGAGGATCAAGATACCTTCCAATGCTCGGACTGGAATCTCAACATTCATGAATATCATCTAGGATGTCAGAAAAATGCTCGACGAGGAGGAAGGCCATACGAGTACTACGTTGATGGAACACGTCATCGAGGCTATAGGCTTGGAGAAGTATTTGAGGCATGTGTACAAGGGAGATGAGGATGACTTTGAATCGAGATGCCTATTACCAAGAGGAGCCTCTGCCGGAGGTGGACGGTCTCCCGCAGAATGACCTCTCAACGCCCCTATCGAATTCCTCGCAAACATCTCATTAGCTATGGGCAAGAGAGCGAAAGATGCCGAAGACGAGGATAAACCACGAGTCGCTATTTCTATGATCTATGCTACGAAAGGCTTGGAATGGCCAATCGTCTCCATCCCTGGCGCGTACAATGGCAGTATCCCTAATCAGCATGCGGATGACGCCTACGAAGAACGAAGGATTTTCTACGTCGGCACGACACGAGCCAAGGCCTTACTTTACGTGAGTTATCCCGAGGCGAGTTCGAGAAGAGAGAGCGCGGAGCTGTCGAAATTCCTCACATCGCCGTCGCTCCGAATGCTCTTTGCGGCAAAAGCGCCGTCCATCGTGCAAGAACATGAACGTCGTGGAGGACATTGCAGCAGTCCTGACTTGAGGCCCAAGAGTGCCCTTTTCCCCAGCTGAGCTAATGCTTCCGAGGCAGGAGGATGGTCTTTGGCCGGAAAATCCGAAGGATATCGCGAGGATGCCGAAGACACGGTATGAACTGGACAGGACTGAACAACGGTACGGTCCTGGCCAGTGGTTCGATGGGCCCGAGAGGCCACGACTTGTCGACAGAGCCAACATGGAGCCGTTCAAACCGGGCTATATAACGACCACTCGCGCAGCTGCGACGTTTTTGACAGCCGCTGCAGTTCCGCACGAGCAGCCTGTGGACCTGCCCGGACCCGGAACCTCGCGACGGCCGTATTGCTTCGACGACGACGACGACGACGAGCGAAGAAGAGCAGGAAGCGCGCGACGCAACGATCTAAAGGACAGCCACGTCTCGCTGCGTACTTCCGCCCCAGAGAGCAGGGCATCTACGGAGGTCCCGCCAGCAACGACAGTCCCTCGCAATGTCCCAAGCCACCGCCTCATCGGCCCCTCCCCAGCGTCATCCACAGCCTTCGCTGCACAGAAGAACCGCGCTGCAATGTGTGTCCGCAGTGCCCTACACGGCATCCACCATCGACTCGAGGCTCTCGCGCCACCGCAGGCGGACAATTGCATTTTCCTGTTCAGCTCGCCGCAGAAGGCCGAACTTGAGCCTGTGCAGACAGCAGCGAGGACGACGAGAGCGGATGGTGCGATGAGGAGGAGTTACGGCGCGAAGACGGGGATGGATGGGTGGGCGAGCAGAAGGGGGCGGGAGGGGCGTTTAGGCCGCCGACGACGGCGGGGACGGGGAGTAGATGGGGAGTAGATGAATGAAGCATGAGGGGGGGAAATGGGCTCGGATGAGCTGAAGTGAAGGCTGGGAGGATCTAGGAGGATGCTGGCCTGGATATTTCGAGGGGAGTCTGGGAGCGGGATATGAGATAACATCGATGTGAATAGCAGTCACTGTTCTATTCCAGTCTCTCGTGGCATGCGACTCTATTGTGCGGCTCTGCGATGATATGTTGGCACCTCTCCAGGCTGCCGTTTCTCAGATGAAAGGGGCGGCGCGGAAGAGGATTTCGACGGCTCGGTGGCATCTTGTTTCCTCGCCGATGCTCAATGCGTGGCTTAATGCATAAATGCAGTCCATGAGATGTGGGACGTCACTCAGCGATGGTTCGGATGAGGTTGAGAATTCTACAGCCATGCGGCATTTTCTTGCGCCTCCGCATCCCTCTCAACCCCGCATTTAAAGAGCCTGGGGCTCGGAAACATGAATGTTGTTGCATCTCCATCACGCATGTCTATTCTACAGTATCGATATCGACTACTCCTCACGAGGTTTCTACGAAGATGTCCAGCACCATAAGGGACCTTATAATAAATGCTATGACAATACAACTTACAAGGAATTGCCGAATTGTATAGAGTATCTCATGACGATCTTCGAGGAATGGCTATGTCTGTCCCAGTGCACGCCAAGCCGGTATCTGCTTGCACAGACCAGACATCCCCGCCATCCGCCGCTTAACCACAACAGGGCAACAATCCCGAGTTGATAATGGCTTATCGGACAGGGCGCCAGGACGACGACGTAAACAAATGCTGAACCACCACAAGCTCTGCCCCTCCTTATCGCCGCGGACGATAGGCCACACTGGGGAACATGGAGAGACACACCACAATATGATGCCGGGTGCGCGGTTATCGGGATTCTTGGCCGAGTATGTATGCACTATGCATCTTACGGAATACCTACACGGCACACGGTGTGCGATGTGCGAAGGTCTGTATGCCGTGTCTCCTTTGGTAAAGACAGCCTGCGCGCTTGAAGTATAGCCATAATCAAATCTTGCCCCGATCAGTCCATTGTATCCGGCCCTCGCAGCTCCTGCGCGAGGGGCGCAAGTATATACTTCCTCCATTCTGCCCCTCTCATTCTTCATCCTCACTCAGATCACTGCTTTGCCATTGCCTGCAAAGCATCCTTTCTTCTGCCCCTCACAGCGCATCACAGCGCATCACATCACAGCACAGAAATCCTGAACACAATGGCAGCCAACCGCCTCCAGTCCCTGGCTTCCCAGGTCAGCGGCAGCACTGCCATCCCGCACCCATTCGACCCCCTCTCCATCGCCGAAATCGAAGCCGTCGTCGCCATCGTGCGCAAGGAGAAGGGCGAGGTCTTCTTCAATGCCGTGTCCCTCAAGGACCCGCCCAAGAAGCAGATGATGGCATGGCTCGCAGACCCGGCGAACGCACCGAGGCCGGTGAGAATCGCGGACATTGTGGCGCTGGCGACGGGAAGCAAGGTCTATGATGGGTTGGTGGATTTGTCGCAGGGGAAGGTCGTTGAGTGGACGTTGTTGGAGGGGTTCCAGCCGTTGGTGAGTACATCAGGAGAAGAGTGTTGAGCGGGACTGACGGTGATAGATTACAATGGAGGATTTGCAGCTTGTAGAGCACGTTGTGAGAACTGACCCAGAGGTCATCAAGCAATGCGAGCTCAGCGGCATCCCAAAAGAAGATATGCACAAAGTCTACTGCGACCGTAAGTTGCCCCAACGTCTCCATGACTCTTTTGATACTGACGTCCACAGCATGGACAATCGGCTACGACCATCGCTTCGGCAGCAATGTCCGCCTTCAGCAAGCCCTGATGTACTACCGTGCCCACGTCGACGACTCGCAATACTCCTTCCCTCTCGACTTCTGCCCCATCTTCAACGCCGATACCCGTAAAATCATCCACATTGATATCCCAGAAGTGCGCAGGCCACTCTCCAAGGCAAAGCCGAATAACTATCATGTCGCGGCCATTGAGGCAGAGGGCGGATACAGGAAGGATATCAAGCCCATCAATATCACTCAGCCAGAGGGCGTGAGCTTCAAGGTCGACGGTAGAGTCCTCGAGTGGCAGAACTGGAAGGTGCATATTGGATTCAACTACAAGGAGGGTATTGTGTTGAACAACATCACCATCAACGACAAGGGCACCGAGCGTCCTGTCTTCTACAGACTGTCTCTGGCGGAGATGGTGGTGCCATATGGCAACCCGGAGCACCCACATCAGCGCAAGCACGCCTTCGATCTCGGCGAGTACGGCGGTGGCTACATGACCAACTCCCTCACCCTCGGCTGCGACTGCAAGGGCGCAATCCACTACATGGACGCCGACTTCGTCAACCGGGTGGGCAAGGCTGTTACGATTAAGAACGCCATCTGCATCCACGAGGAGGACGCGGGGATCCTCTTCAAGCACACCGACTTCCGCGACGGGTCGTGCATCGTGACGCGCGGCCGCAAACTCATCATCTCGCAGATCTTCACCGCCGCGAACTACGAGTACTGCGTCTACTGGGTCTTCCACCAGGACGGCACCGTGCAGCTCGAGATCAAGCTCACCGGCATCCTGAACACGTATGCCATGAACCCCGGCGAGGACACGAAGGGCTGGGGCACGGAGGTCTACCCCGGCGTCAACGCGCACAACCACCAGCATCTCTTCTGCCTGCGCGTCGACCCGAACATCGACGGCCCGTCCAACACCGTCTTCCAAGTCGACGCCATGCAGGGCGCCGGCGAGGTCGGGAGCCCCGAGAACTTCTACGGCAACGCCTTCTACGCGCAGAAGACCAAGTTCACGACCGTCGCCGAGAGCTTGTCCGACTACAACGGCGCGACGAGCCGGTCCTGGGACATCGCGAACACCAACAAACTCAACCCGAACTCCGGCCGCCCCGTCAGCTACAAGCTCGTCTCGCGCGAGGTCCCCGGCCTCCTGCCCAAGCCCGGATCCCTGGTCTGGAAGCGCGCGGGCTTCGCGCGCCACGCCGTGCACGTGACGAAGTACGACGACAACCAGATCCTGCCCGCAGGCCGCCACGTGCCGCAGACGTCCGGGGAGCCCTCGCGCGGGCTGCCGGAGTGGGTTGCGGCGGACCCGTCGGCGTCGATCGAGAACACGGACGTGGTGCTGTGGCACACGTTCGGGATCACGCACTTCCCGGCGCCGGAGGACTTCCCGGTCATGCCGGCGGAGCCGATGAGCCTGCTGCTGCGGCCGAGACACTTCTTCGCGAAGAACCCCGTGCTGGATGTGCCGCCCAGCTATTGCTCGACGCCGAGCCAGATCGCGGCCAAGGCGGCGGTGACGGATGCGACGGATCGGATGAGCACGCTTGCGATTCCGGCGGGGGCGGCTGGGGGGGCGTGTTGTAGCAAGTAGGTCTGTGTTGGGGAAGGGCAAGGGGCATGAGTTCTGCTCGGTGCTCGACTGAGACGTGATGCGAAATGGACGACATGATGTTCTAGGATGTTTTTGGAAAGCGTAGAGGGATTTATGATGTATTTTTCTTAGCACAGTTTATTGATGTTACTTACACGGGATGCTTGTTTTGCAGAAGTGAGAGATGGAGTCTATGCCTAATGCCAGGTGGGCACTGAAAGTCTGAATGTTTATATCGCTCGGAAGGGAGCAGTATAAGGGTCACAATGATCTGCTGCCAGCTGGTATGGACGTGGTATGTAGTATTACTGGTAGTTTAGTACCAGAGATTCCATTATGTGGTTCGGCGGATCTCAAGGCGGGCCGCCAGACACTTTCTGACCTTTGCACCTCGAGCCCCTTATTTATCGTTATTCCGCGCGAGAGCCCCTTTATGGCTTGGGTATGTCGAGATATATATGAGCATTTCAAGCTTCACCCCACAACCCCAGCGACGTTGTTGAAGGCCAACGCGACCTCATCCCAATTGATCAGTAGATGCAGGGAATGCTTGACCGGCACTTCTCAGTGAGGGCGCGAACTACGTCATCCTGCAGACCCCGCCAAGGTGCGCGAGATGGATGGATATATCTTCCCCCCTTCTCAGCCTCCGCCTCTTCTCCATCGCAGAGCATATATGATATATCGCCCATAGCTGCATTATATTCCTCTCTGCCGGCGCAAAACAGTTGCTGTGGGACGACGACGAGGAAGAACTCCAGAGTAGGTACATACCTAGGCATTCTCAAGAGTACGGCGACACCAACAAGCCGAGTTTCAGAGTTTCCGATCCCGATCCCTGCGCCGCATCTTCGTCATCACATCACGAGCCTGCTTCGACGAGGACGAGGAGGACGAGGACGCGGAAGGGCTTTCGCCACCGATTCTCGAGCGAACATATAGAGCAGACGTTGCGATATTCACGACTTACACGGTTTACACGATTTACACAATCTCGCGACATTCATACCAAGACAGAAACGAGAGGGGCAAACACAGGAAGCGCTGAGTGCCACCTACGCACGAGTCACCGAAACAGCGGGGTAGCGACCATCATAGCACTCCTCCCATCATCACCACACCACGAAACACCCCTCGACGATGTCCCGCGATCCCTACCGCTCCTCCACGGGCGATCTAGGCTACGCAGCCCGCCCCGCCCAGCGCTGGGACGCCGAACGCGTCGTCGACGAGCGCGACCGCAGCGGCGGGCGAGAGATGGTCCGGATCGAGGAGCGCGAGCGCGACGTGGGCCCGGGCCGTGTGCGCGAGCACTCGGCAGGCACGGACGAGTTCTTCGAGCGGCGCGCGCCGCATCACGAGCGGCACGGGCAGGATTTCGTGCGCGAGCGCGAGGTGTATCGCGAGGAGCCGCGTGTGCTGCCTGTGAGGAGCAGACGGCAGAGCGTGACGGTTGATAGGGAGAGGGAGGTCGAGAGGGAGAGGGAGTATTACAAGAGTCCGTCTCCGCCGCCGGTGAGACGCGTGGTCAGGCCGGCGATGTTGAGGAGACGGAGTAGCTTGGATACGTTTGATCGGAAGCCGACGTTCCCGCGGTATGTTGAGAGGGAGGAGTATGGACCGCCTGTGGTGAGAAGACGTTACGAGGAAGAGCTGAGGGCGTATCCTGAGCGGGTTCGGGAGACGGAGATTATTCGTAGGAGGAGGAGTAGGAGCAGGAGCAGCAGCTTCAGCTCTAGCTCCAGTAGCTCGAGCAGTGATGCGGCGAGTGTGAGGACGAGGACGAGCGAGTTCCCGAAGCGGGGGAGGACTAGGATGCCGGCGAGGTTGGTTAGTAAGAGGGCGATCATTGACCTTGGGTATCCCTTTGAGGAAGAGGTCAGATTCCTCCGCCTATATGTACCACATGAGCCTAACGAGACGCAGGGTGAAGTTATCATTATCCAGAAAGCCCTCGGCCGTGAAAACATCGACGAGGTGCTCCGCCTATCCGAGAAATACAAGTCCGAGACCAGTACGTCCGCATTGCCTTCCCCTCTCTCCCCTCATCCCGTCCCTCCCTCCTGACATCCCTCAGCAACCGACCACAGCTCCCAAATTATCGAGGAAAAACGCACCGAGGCCTTCTACACCGACCACGTCGCCGCCCCCCTCCCTCCCCCACCCGCGCCCTCAATCGAAATCGTCGATGTCGCGCCCCCCACCACCAGCACCGACATCGTGCGCCACACCACGATCATCGACGCGCACCACCGCGACGACGGGCCGCACTCGCACTCTCACCACCGCAGCCACAGCATGGGCCCGACGGCGCGGCACCACGAATACGTCGAGGTGGGCAGCAACCACATGCACGTCGGCCCGATCGCGCTGGTGGCGCCGGACGCATACGGCCACCACCACCATCACCGGGACGAGCGGCTGATTCGGCGGGAGATCAGGGAGTACTCTGCGGAGGCGGAGGCGCTGCGGGCGGAGCGGCGGGCGGAGAAGGAGTTGAGGCGCGCGGACCGGATTCGGATGGCGGGGGATGCGAGGGTGGACGAGGGGGGGCTGGTGCTCTATGAGAGGGAATATGCGGGGCCGGTGGCGGAGGTCAGGAGGGATCGTAAAGGTAGGATGAGCTTGGTTGTGCCGAGTAGGTATCGGTAGGGCGGGACTGGTATTGAAAGGTGCAACGGGTGCCCGAGGATGAGAGGGCCTGCGCTGACGTTTGGGCAGGCCGGAAAGCGCGCGCGATCAGGACGATGATGAAGACGCTTACTTGAGGTCGGGTTGCCACGGTCTTCGGCTCTGGGCGGATCTGGCGGGATGGAGAGGGGAAGTCTACAAGCTGGGTTTCTGCCGCGTTCTCGCTATCTGTGATATCTACCTGGAGGTCGTTTTGGGCGTTACATGGCACGCGGGACGGCTGCTCTGGGATCACAAAGTCACGAAGTCACGATGTAATGTTCTGGTTATAATCCTACGTCCCTATTCCCCTTCTTGAACACAGGCCGCCCCCGCGATTGATCTACGCGACTGTCGTGTGGGGTCCGAGAACCAAGCTTCCTTCTATTTCCAGAGCGTTCCCTCATGCTTCTGGCGAACGATCGTGAGATGGATGGATGACCTCTGTGCGGTTTGTCCTAAAATGCGGAGTGCGGCTGGCTGCATAACATCAATGAACCGGACACTCTACGTCGCTTCCACACTGCGTCCCCTCCGACACCCAGTCGTTCTCGCTGGCTGCGGCGGCGGCGTGTTCGCGCCCCCTTTCTGCGCAAGCGAAGCGTGAGAGGAGAAGATGTGTTGCGCAAATGAGCCATTCGCTCATAGCCTGCCACACCCCTATACTGTAGGGTATCTGATTCCATGTCATGTCATCTCAGAGATCTACTGCCTACTGCACCCCCTTCCCATGCAGACGCTTCTGCTCTTCTCTCGGCGAGCACTTTAGTAATGTGCAAGAAGACCTGGACTGCCCGGTGCGGTAAGACGTACAGTACAGTTCCAGGCTTTGAGCACGGAGGAAAGTACACCATATACTCCCTCGTCGTGTTGTATTGTATAATACAAGGGCAGCCCAATCACCGATCGGCTTGTGAATACATACATATAAAACGATCCTCCGCCCGGCCCAGCCTCACTCAACCCATTAGAAGAACGTCTGTCTGATCCTATCGCCAACCATCCGCCGAGACTGCGAATATGTCGAGGGAGGCCTCGCTGGAACGCGTGGACAGATCCCTTGCCATGCACTTCACGACCGCCTTCCAAGACACAGCGCTCCCTCCCATCGTGCACGTTGCTATCTATCAACCTGCCTCTGCCCCCCCTCGCCCCATTCCTACAGTTGGTCGACCCCCAGCTGCCCCGTACTCCTTGCTGAAGCGTAGTACGTGTGTCTGGCGCAACAGCAGCAGCAGCAGCGCCACAAACCAGAGAAGTGCGTGCATCCGATGATAGTTGCTGCAGCTGGGAGCTCGAAGCGAGCGCGCGATGGGGGTTTACTTTTACGCCAGGCTCGCTGCCGGGAGAGAGGGGAGCTGGAGATGTCTGACGGACGTGAGCCCTGCTATGCAGCAGTCAAAGACGAGAGATGTGAGTGAATATGTATGAGGAGTCTCTCAGTTCCCTGCCACTCCTGCACAATCGGCTTTCAGTCATCGTCATCGTCAGATCACACAACCTGCAGAATGAGCCACGGAGGACATCCAGCAAGAGCACATGAATGGATTGGAGGCGACGCGACTTGGAATCATCATGAGATTTCTTCAATGCTGAACTGAACACGCGCCATTTCCACACCCGACTCCGTTCCCGCAATGCATGCACGCAGCCCCATCTCCCCGTCATTCATTGCAGATGCGCTGCCCGTCCCGATTTGAGACCGTCAAGCCGTGAGATGAGATTTGCGCCTCTCGATGTGTCATCCCCGGAGAGACGGCAAGACGCGCGGATGTCTTGCATCTCACGCCCTCTTCCATCTCTTCGCCGTCTTCGCGCGGCGACCCCATCTCCGCCTCATAATCCTGGTCTCCATCCCATCTCCTCACAGCCCCCGTCACACCATGATATACTCCCCATCTACGCCCCTCATCCACCTCTCCCACGCGAACGGCCCCCTCTGTCCCTGCAGCCCGCCCATCTCCTCCCCCCTCTCCTTCCCCTCCCAGATCCTCTCCAACACCTCCAGCCCCGCATGATTATTCGCATAGCCCCCCCTCCGCGCAATCCCCCTACACCGCTCCCTCACGACGCCCCTCTCCACCTCCCCCACCGCCTCGCTGCCCGCCACAAACAGCGGCCACAGCAGGAACTTGCCCATGGCCTCGCACCCCTCGCCCGCGCCCCCCTCCCCCAGGCTCGTCACGTAGAACAGCACCTGGCTCACGTGCTGCTGGAACATCAGGTGGCTCGACGCCAGCTGCGGCGCCGCGAGCCGCTCCGTGTACAGCAGCGCCGCGTGCCGGAACGCCTCCGACACGAACCCGAAGTCCCGGATCTGGTTCGCCGTCGGCACGATCGGGTGGAGTGCCGAGAGCAGCGTCGCCGGCGAGAAGGTCCACGTCTGCAGCGCGTGCCGGCAGGCGCGCCATTCGGTCCAGAATTGGATGCGTGGGTCTGAGGAGGGGGGTGGGGAGGGGGTGGAGAGCGGCGGTGAGTCGGCGCCGAATGTAGAGATGTTGGGGAATTGTTGGGAGTATTGCTTGTAGAATTCGTTGAGCGCGGGTTGGGAGGTCGGTGGCGGGGCTTGAGAGACGGGTGGTGTCTGGTTGCTGCGGAGGGGGTCGAGGACGGGGCGGTTCTGAGAGAGGAGATTGAGGCGCCCGAGGACGGCGATGGTTCGGAATAGTCTGCCGTCGCAGCCAGCGAGGTTCTCCAGAGCGGAGGATGGAGTCCATGGACTCGCGATCATATCCAGGTAGCCGCCTCTGAGTTGTGCTTCTCGGTCATTGACCGATGCGGTGATGGCATCGAAGAATGTGAAGATACTCTCCATCCAACCCCAATTGCCTGTCTGCACTCCAGAAGCGCGCATCCCAAGCAGCTTCTTCACTCCCGCAAACTGAGTCTTGAACTGCGCGATTCCAGTCTCGCACATCCGATAATGGCATAGCATTAACAGAGTGGCGAGAACTGAATCATGCTTTGCCAGAGACCGGTTCGACAATTGTGCGTTGAGGAGAGATACTGCGAGACTGCGATGATGGTATTCTTCTTGGACGGAAGCATCGTCTAAAGGAGTTTCCGATGCGCTCGACTGGTTCGAGGAGCGCCGAGGATGATAGCCGTTGTTGAAATCTTGCCGTTCCTCTGATGGCTGGTTCCAGTTATGTTGGCCGAGGCTGTGTTTCCTCCTCATTCGAAGATTGCATGATGCGAGGGCGCAAATGGCATGTTGCAAGCTGTGACTCTCCGCTGCCAGACTCAAGATGTTCTGTCTATACGGATTGCTGGGACTATCAATGGCCACGGTAATTGGACAAATGATCTTCTCATAGTAATTCAAGTAGAATCCCAACCGAGGAGATACATCTGGGAGAAGTCCGATATTGAGCGAGCTTGGAATTCGGTTCGTCAAGTCTTGGTGCAGCTGGGTGTAATCGTCGTCTTGAACTGACGTCCATGATACTTTGCTCATATGAGAAGCAGTCATGAAGTTCTCAGAGCCGTGTGAATTCGACATGGCTATCCGATTAGCATCTTATCACCATTTGAATTGTGGCTGACTTACCAATCATATCTTCGTCATAATCAGTGTCCGACATGTTGCAGAGAGCTGGCGACGTGGCTACTCGTCGATTCTCGGCAATATCAAACAAAGCTGGGTGCGAGCTAAGACTTGAGCTGACATCTGAGTTTGGATAGAAGTGATCAGGACAAGAAGTTGGCCCACGATGATCTGCAGACATTCCGTACGATGAAGTCTGGTCAACTGGAGAGCCATGATGAGAAAGGTTATCATATAATGGCATCGGACTAGCCAGGTACGGCACATCATCCACATTGAACGACTGGGCAACAGGAGAATAATCTGCATCGCCGTAGCCACTTAATGGCCCAGTAGAGGACGATATGAGATCCTCTCCATATCTCATCATCGCAGGTTGGAGACGCTGAAGTGACTGTCGGAGAAGATGCCCATGACCCTCGGTTGATGGAGCGCTCCTCACATGAAGATGTTCTTGTGAGGTACTCCAATCCGAATTGGGAGCTGGCGAATGCATCAAATTTGGAGATCTGGGATTCATATTTACGAAATCGTAATTGGTACGGGGCGACACCAACAGCGGCGTCTCCCTCTCCATCTTAATCTCGACCTCATCTTCCCCAACCGTCCCATCAAAGGGTAACTTGGTGATCGTCGACGACGACCGCGGCCGAGTATAGCTTCTGGGAGGACTTCTGGCCGCCGGTGCTGATGTGGCAATGGGCAGAGACAGTCCGCGCAGCTTTCCTCGACTGGCGACTCCCACTCCCCACGTTAATTGCGTCTTGTAACCAGAGCATTCGCTGCCAATTTCCAGACATGGCGAACAATATGGCCGACGACGATCGCACTTTACGCTTCGTTTGTGGCATGCGAAACAATCATCAGCGGCGCCACTCGCCGGAGCTCTTCTTCGTCGCTTGCGAGGGACGGCATCAGATACGCCTGTGGCGGTCGGCGGACATGGAACTGGAACCGTCATGTTGGCTAAAGTGAATACCTAAATCCGGTACATCAGATCTGGGAGGACGGTTTATATTGTATGCAGCTTCTTGTTCTTGGAAAGAGCACTCATGAAGATGATCTGGATGTGAAAGAAGCACGATAGTTGAGCTGGACCTAGGTTGATGCATATGAGAACAGCAGAGTAACGGATCTCAGTGATAGATGTAATCAGTCGTGGGGTCTCGACCGACTGATAATCCGATAGGTAAACCTGGCTAAAGTGAGGCGATTGCCTTCGATCAGCGATGCATCTTAGACTTGAGCAGGGTAACACCAGTTAACGAGGGATGAAAAGCAAGAAGGGGGGTCAGAGACCAAGGGGAACTAGGGTAGGAAGCGGCGGAGAAAGTGACAAGGGCAGTCTGGCTCCGTATGTACAGTATGTATGTATGTATGTATGTATGCATGTACCTGTTGTATTGTATCGTTCCTTATGTACCCTAGGTATGTACCTTATGATCCACACTGTAGACGAGGTCTTAAGAACAAGGGCAAGGCCAGAGTAAAATAGGGTAATCGGCGGGCCGTTTGTGGGCAACTGAGTTGAGAGCCGTTTGTACGGAGCAAGATACTTCGATCGATCCTTATATTTCGTTTCTTCTGGAGGAGATGCCGCTTTGAGGATGCATCACCGTTGCTCTGCCCCGTTTGCCCTCGACAAGTGTCTTAGCTGTCGTTGCTCGTGAGATCTCGCAATTCCCCTGAAATCCAAAGAAAAATAGATGTCCATAGGCTATAGTAGAGGTCGAGTGATTTAAGCATCAATGATCGAACATCGAGCACGGCTGGAACCAGAAACAGAGAGTGGGTACATATAGAGTAGAGATCCATCCATGCCAGACGAGGGAAGGCCGAAGTGGAGGCATACTCTAGAAGCGCTAGAAGTCCACAGTATGCAGGGGAAGGGACGTAGAGTAGCCGCCATGTCCTGGCCTAGAGTAGGACTGTGAGTAAAAAAGAATAGTGAGCCGATGCACGGCTCTGCAAGTTTATACAACGGGTGGACTTGATTGTGATGGCACACTTTCGTGTATGGATGCACCTGGTATGCAATGTGTGTGTACTGTGCTATAGATCCCCAGATCATATCACAGAGATACGACACACTCACCTGTGCAGCTGAGGCAGATTTGGAGACAAGGCTGGTACTCGTGGCAATTGTTCAGACGGATATCCATCTGAGACCACAGAAATCGGCCGAGCACAATGTGAGGTTTTGGCTCCTTTTCACCCTGGCGCTTTCTCTCCATATTCGAGATCCGCTTTGTGGACACGTAGCGGCTACCCAACTAATCTTGGAAGCTAAAATATTGGCTCCGATGATGTAGGTGCAGGTGGTCAGGCCGTAGTGTACGGCCATCTCAAATGTCGTAGGCAGCTAGGTATGGAGGCGTTCCTGAGATCAACATGCAACAAGTGAGACGAACGATGCAAGCTACCTACGCACGAGGCGTCCCAAGTCAACCAGCCACTCCAGCCACCATCCCGTCGCCGGGGGCAAGGCGACGCTCCATTGGTCAAGCAGAAGTCAGACGCAATAATGGCGAGTTCCTTGTTTAACCACATCAAAAATCCTTGTCTTTCATCACCTCAACTAAAGAGCGGCAAAGCTTGACCCTGAGGACGTTGTCGAGTGGATTGCCGCAGATACAACGGTAGAGAAATATGCAACAGAGCTCCACGGAGTACGGAGTATAGATACCTATCAAGCATCAAGCGATGCTAAAAGCAGGATGTGGGCGTCATTGGCCCAAGGCTTCCCATTCCTGCATTCCCGGCCAAGGAGTCCCAGTAGTACACTACGGACGCACACATCTGTCAAGAAGACTTGGCGGCTTCCATGCACATTCTATGCACTATGCACATTCATATCTGAAATATCCTTACATAAGACGAGTGCCAAGACTTGAAGGGCGAGATGGCGAAAGAGGGATGACGGAAGAGACGTCGTTGGCGCTCCATGCATGCGGGTCCTGTGCGTTCTGAACGGCAGGCTTTCGTGAAGAACTGGAGTGCTGTGGAATACGTGTGGACAACGAGCTTTCCCTCATCGACTCCCTCCTTCGGTCGTTTCCGATGCTGCTCTGCTCCGCTGCGCTCAATGATGATATGACGTCTTGCGGTGCGACCTCTTCGCCCACGATTATGATTGTGGTAATGACTGTGGTTTGCCACTCATCCCAATAACACGAGGGTATTACAAAGAGAATTTCTCTCTCCCGAGTTGTAACAGTATATATTCTGTCACTGTCCTTCGGTGTTCGCCATTATTCGCTCCTCGATGCTGGCAAGATTGCTGGTATGTCTCCATAGTGACCAGGGAACGAGTGGTAAAGTTGTACTCTGTCCACTGTAAGTAAGTACCTGATTCCTCGAGCGGGGGCGCTGGGCGGGGGAAACGTTACATGGGATCGCGGGGCACAGCCACCAGCCGTCGACAAGGCTCTTTGGATCTCCTCTTGGCGCGTCCATACCCATGCCCATCGGCCCTCGCCATCCATTCACCACGGGTCTAAGCGATAAGACAAGACAAGACTGAAGACCTGGACCGTTGGAACAGCGAACTGCAAAGATAAGGCTCCTTCATGCAGCGACTGATCTTCAGACTGTTGAGGCTTCTCTGCTTGTAGAGTACTTACTGAAGGTACGGTACGGTACGGTACGGTGCGGTACGGTACTGTGACTTATGATAAGGTACTCTGCACTGCAGGTAGGTACTTAGCACAGGGGACGCTGTATACCGTTGCGGCATTCTCACAGCAACTCTGACAAGTCTGATGGCGAAAATCAGCTTCACAAAAGAGACGAAGCCAGGCACTTTCAAATATCCGGTATGGGTTAACCAAGCTCCGGCCTTCACGCAGTCTCCATCTTCCTTACTGTGTAGAGCACCAGCTTGTTACTTCGTATGTCTGTGCCGAGATCGAGTTGCTTCACTGTCAGAGCTTATGCGAATCAGATATCCGAAACCCACAATAGCAATCGCTCTAGACGCTATTCGTGGGGCCCTCGGTGAATCCGCATACCCTAACCGCATAATAATCCCGAAGTAGAGTGCATTCCATGGAAATAGCGGCGCCAGGAGGAGTCGTGAGATGAGAGATCAGGTACCCGTCTGAGAGTCTTTTATTCTTTGGGTCTCGTGCATACAGTACATGCGAAGTGCGAAGTTCTTCTGCGCTTAATCAGTCCAGTAAGCTCCCAAGCGCATAAATTTAATGGTCTGTTTGTCAGTCTGTCAGATGAAATCGAGACCAGCCGGCAATGGTCACCCATCCGTATCCGTATAGTAGTGTAGTTCGATCGTTCAATCGAAATCTCCGTACTCCACAGAGTAGTTCATAGCTCATCCGGGGCGAACCTTGCGATTCGTACATCATTAGGTAACCAGTATGTTGCACAGCGTCCTCTCCGGATGCTTGAATTCCGTGCCATGCCAGCTTCTATAACATAATGGCAGCAGTTAAGATGTTGTCACGCGAAGGTGTCAATTCCCACGAATCATAGCCAGAGAGCTGGATGAGAGCCTCTACTCTATGGCAGGACGTTTTTGCGGTACTTCATCGGTCCGTGACCCTAACCCCCCAGCGTCCAACTTGAACCGTTCATTGGGAGGCTGGATCGCTTGGTTTCTGGACGCTCAGATTGGCCTGTTCAGCCATTATCGTTAACAAGAACGACTATATTAATATATTAATATATTGTAGACGGCTTGATTGCCTGGTAGAATAGATTGGTAGCATCGTGCCCATTATTCTATTTCTACGTCGACAACCTCAGCCAGGATTAGTAGGGCACTAATTCGATGGGCTGGTACTTCCGTAGCGGTGAACGAATGGTCGGTCGTGCGTCCTCGAAAAGCAAAGATCAACGTTGTTGCTTTGAGAGGATGTGATAGGACATGACGTTCGCCCCCTGATCCTGGCCCTCAGCCGACCACCTTCTGCATGGAATAATAGAAGCTTGGGAAAGCCACCAGAGCGAAGCAGCCACAGAAGAATCTCGAAGGGATTTCGAAGCTGAACCCTTGACATTGACAGGTGCCACGCCCAATACGGGCATGCCGGCCAGAGCATCGACGCCTACCTCTCACGATATATACGAACCTTGTCAGGGATGGCAACAAAAGCATGAAGAGGAGGGTGTGATCCATCATAATTGGTTGCATATTGATCATTCACGGCTTGGGTCGCCATCGTAGACATTCTCGTCTAATACGTAAGATTCTCTCGGAGACAACAATAAGTGATCAAAAGTTCATCTGATTTCGAGTGAAATGTGTGCCACTTACTGCATCAAAGATAATGGTACACTCGCTCGCTCGACTTTGATATTGTAGCACCACGTCTCGTTTATGGAAGTCCTGCATAGAGAGAACTTTAACACGGAGGTGTCGGAACTGCGAGGTTCCTTTGCCAGGGCATGGATGTTGATCCCTCGACATCTTATCAGACTTGGTAAAACCTCCGCAAGTCTTTTGATGCTGGTTCGTTATCGGGTGAATGCAAGTACGGGAGGGACATGGGCAAGGTTTCGAGATCATGGATCGCGGGAACGGTGAGAGCAAAGCTGCTCGAAATCTGCGCGAAATCTGCTCGAAATCTGTGTTCCAAGATGATGATGCAAGCACTTTAGAACATTCGAAACTATGTGGAACCCTGCTTCACGACCTGGCAAATGCTCCCCACTCACACTTGTAATCTCGCAGCATGCAAAGAGGTGGAGCAGATGGTCGACTGAGGCCTGCCAGCCAAGAAGACGGATTGGCGAGTAGTCAGCAGTAGTCTGGTAGTATCGTCAAGACATCGACAGACATGCCAGAGCTCTCATGACAATCCGCAACTCAACATACGAGACATGAGGTGAGAAACGAGCCGCCAAACATCAGATCAATCCCCGAAGAATGTAAATCCCTCTCCGGTAAACGCTCGATCGATTCTTGTTGTTCTTCAAGAGCCATCCGAGACATGGTATCGGGGCGTTGGCGGCAAGGATGATGGCGGAATCGAACCGTACTTCGTTTCTTCGGCGGCTTCCGATGGAAAGCGAGCTTCCAAAACACCAGCGGGACCTGAAATTGGTGAGATTAGCATGTGATTCGGCATCTCGGGGAATCGACAATCCTCGACGCAGATCCTAAGAATGTGAGTGTGTCTTGCGGAGTGCAAGCCCAGCATGGTATTTGCTCTCCACATTGGAACACCTGCAGCTCTCTTCATGCTGCCTTTTGTCATATATACATGGATCTAGCATTGGGAGCAAGCAGAGTGACCAGTTCAGTCGTTGGAGACGCCATTTTAAAGTCTTTAAGCATATCCCAAGAGATCCCATATAGCTCTTTTTGGTGTGTACGCCCGCGTGGGGGGTTCCCAGCTGCCTCTTGAAGGATTGTTGGGAATTGAAGCTGTCAGTCGATAGATTACTCGTGTTGTCGTGAGAGAAACCTTGAAGCACGAAAGATAAAGTGTGTGATGTGGAGATTACTACTGCAGCATTAAGCATGCAATAATATAGAGGGAGAGTAAATGTAGATGAAGCTTGAAATGGCGAAATCCAGTCGGACATCGACCTGTCACCTCCTCATCAATAAGACTTGGCAGACGTGAGTATAAAGAAGGTTTGAGATGGAAAGATGAAGGTAATTAGACTTCAAAAATAATTCAACGAAGATGAAGATGAAGATGGAGACGAAGAAGAGGTGGAAGAGGAAGAGGAAGAGGAAGAGGAAGAGGAAGAGGAAGAGGAAGAGGAAGAGGAAGAGGAAGAGGAAGAGGAAGAGGAAGAGGAAGAAGGAGAAGGAGAATGAATAATAAGTAGGAGAGCAATTCCACAACAAGGACTCTCTCTGTAACTCCAAAAGGCAAGTCGTCAACTCACCTTCTCCATTAATCGCCTCTCTCAGTGTCTCTCCAACCTTAAAACCAAGGCAAGTATTTTGGCTGTACACGTGACATATCATGGCTTAGCCAAGCTGTACACGTGACGATAAGATAACAACCTCCAAAACGCCAAGCCATCAAAAAATGTCAGACCTGGAGAATTTCAGCCTCCCCAGCGAGAACTCCTCATATCCCCTCCACCAACTCCTCCTCCATCCCAAGCCATCAAGATGGGTCGCGAGCTCCAGAAGAAGAAGAACCGCTCCAGCATCCCGAAGGTGAAGCACAAGCCAAAGAGCAAGCGCGTCAACCCACTGGGAAATGCCATCATCGCCGCGAACTGGTACGACTCCCGCTCCCAGCTGCGCAGCAGCACCTCGGAACTCCTTTACTGACTCTACCCCAGGGACTCGACGCAGACCCTGACGCAGAACTACACGCGGCTCGGGCTCGCGTCGCGGCTGAACGCCGCGACGGGCGGCACGGAGACGAAGCTGTCGTCGACGTCGACGCTCAAGACGCTGTCGATCGCGTCGGCGGTGCCGAGCTCCGTGGCGCCGACGCTCGCGCGCGTCGAGCGCGACGAGAGCGGCAAGATCGTGCGGGTCATCCACGCCAAGAGCGCGCGCGCGAACCCGCTGAACGATCCGCTGAACGCGCTGAGCGACGACGAGCAGGACGAGGCGATGGGCGGGTTTGAGGGCTGCGGGGCCGCGAGGAACGGGGTCGTGATGCAGCTCGAGGAGCAGGCGAGCAGGGTCGCGGAGAAGAAGCCGAGGATGCAGAGTGCGAGGGAGAAGGAGTGGTGTCAGAGGCTGGTGGAGAGGTGGGGGGCCGATTATAAGGGGATGGCCAGGGACAGGAAGTTGAACCCGATGCAGCAGACCGAGGCGGATGTGAGGAGGAGGGTGGAGAAGTGGAGGGCGGAGAGCGGGAACTGAGGAGTTGAGGGCATATGGGGAATTGGCGTTCGGGAGGGAAACTCGGCGTTTGTGTGGATAGTGTCATGACGAATATCAGAAATTTGGCTGTGACGCGGCTTTTCTCGAGAAGGGTGTCGGAAGATCGATGTCAGGGCTATAAAAGAACGATCATCTAGTTCAGCACTGAAGGTATCAGATCTCCATCTTTGACTGCCTCGAGTCACACTCAGCTTGTTTCCCATGATGGGATGTAGTTTTTCGAGTGCATCTAAGCGTCAGACTTAACAGCTTCGATGCAGTAAGCATCTGCATCATGGACATCTCCTTGCCGTCTCTCTTCTTGTCATCAGCTCGATCTTCTCATGCCCATTTCCCTCTCACCGTCGCCCCTTTGATTACTTCTCCCAACTCGCCATCTTCAAAGAAATTAAGAACAGATAAGCTTCTGAAAGGCACGTTGGCTGTTTCGAAGGCCCTCCGCTCCATGTACTATCCTCTCTATGCGTACACGTAACACGATATAATTTCTGACCGCGCAGGGCTTGGAGGGTGTATTTATATCCCATCCCACAATACTCCCAGTTTTCCCATCTCTCGATCTTATGCCTCCTCAGAATCTGCGACACCACTACCTCTTTCCAACTCCCTCCTCCACACAAGGCCGCACTTTCTACCTCCCCTCCCAGGCCACACTTCACGCAGCGTTGCAGCGACCTGCAGCCAGTTCGTCGTTGCAAGCTCTTCGCTGCACGTCTACACCCACACAACCACTCCTTCCGCCTTCAAGAAGGAATCAGTCGCTGCCTGCCCAGATCCAAGGATGCATCGCCACTCGTCAAGCTCCAATTCGACAACACGAGAGAAAAAGATATATAGCAATACCCACTAAACACAGGCAAACCTGGAAACTCGGCATGCTTGCAATACCAAGTGCCGATCGATCGATCCAACACTGTTCGCAGACATCGCAGTAGCTAGCACGCCTCTCTTCTCGTGTCGCACTTCCCACCCGGCATCATGTTGTTGTCACGTATCTGTCCTCTTCCTGTTATTCCGCTATTTCTCAGGGCATTGCTCGCGAGCGGCTGGGGAAAGGAAAGGAAAGGAAAGGAAACAAATATTTCCTCCAAATGGCATATTATGTGAAAAAACCGTAGAGTAACGAAGCAATGCTGGGATCATCAGCATGGCCGTTCTGCTCCTTTAAAGATCCTTCCTTGCCGTGCTGAAATCCGCGACGATGTAGTTTTGGGTTGCAGGAAGCTGCTTGCACGGGATGTGTCATGGAAGATCGTCTCAGCTAGCCGTGACACTTGGAGCCACACAACGAACTCACGAATGCATGCGATGCCAAAACAGTTCCGCGCTTGCAGTGCAATAACTTCGCATTCCTCGCCTCAGCCTAGCAATAACATCAACGACCTCCCTGGTATCAAAATCAAGATCCTCCCGCCCAATTCCCTACAACCCGCAGCCCCTCACAACTCGGCCTTCGCCGGAGCCTTCTTCTCAATCTCCCTGAGCACATCCTGCTCCAGATCCTCAGGCTTCTTCGTGCTCGCCCACCTCTCGACGACCTTGCCATCCCTGCCGACCAGGAACTTCTCAAAGTTCCACTTCACCCTCTTCAGGCCCATGAGTCCGGGCTTCTCCTTCTTGATGTACTCCCAGAGCGGCTCGGCGCCGTCGCCGTTGACCTGGGTCTTGCCGAAGATGGGGAAGCTGACGCCGTAGTTGAGCTGGCAGAACTCGGCGATCTGGTCATCGGTGCCGGGCTCCTGGCCGCCGAACTGGTTGCACGGGAAGCCGAGGATCTCGAAGTCGCCCGGGTGCGCCGCCGAGATCTTCTTGTACAGCGCCTCGAGCCCGCCGTACTGCGGCGTGAAGCCGCACTTGGACGCCGTGTTGACGATGAGCAGCACTTTGCCGGCGTACTCGGACAGCGGCTTGGGTTGGCCCTTCTCTGGGGAGGCGTCAGCGATATGCGCGGTAGGTGTGTGATGGGGAGAGGGGGAGGAATGCAGCGCGGATGTGAGGTGGGCAGCAGAGCAGGGACTCCAGCGCCGTGGCATGCGCAGCTCTCGAAACCTCAGAAGGGCGATGCAGGTGAAAGGGGCAGAGCAGACAGAGGACAAAGGAGGAGGGACGAGGGAGTCAACATACTGTCAAGCGGCTTGAAGTCGAAGACGGATGTCGCAGACGCCATATTTGCAATATTTCTCCTCGTTGTGATATGTGTAGTAGTAGTTACAGACGAGTATGTGTACGAGACTCTCGAGACTCTTGCGGTATATGTATGCACAGGTCTCTCGGTATGGATGTTGTCAGAGTAATGTCGTCGCGGGCCCTCGACCTGTTTATATGGCGTTGCCGCCCTCGATGCGCGCCATGACGACAGCCCAGTCCCGCATGTTACAAAGCGCCGTGGTCCAGAACCACGAGAAGTCGCCGGGCGCAGCATCATCATTGCATTGCGGTAGGGCATTAATTAATAATACCTTCCTAGGTATATATGTCTGTATGTATATATATGTATATATATGTACATAGCTGTATAAGCCACTGTAAAACAGTGCTCTCGGGGCGGGGTAAGTGGCCAGAGTGGCCCAGCCGAGGTGCGCTGAAGAATCGCCGATGACGTGCACATTTCTCCACGCGAGATCCAGATCCAAGAGCCAGCCCCAAGAGCTCCCCAGCGTCATCGCATAGGTATATACATACCTACTTACATAGCGTATCGCATCGCATCGCATCGCGTGTGAAGTAAATCCTTGACGAGACAGACTACACTGTCCATTGTTTACGGAGCACGCAGAGAGAGAGGCAGAGAGGCCGAGAGGGGCAGAGGGAATTGGCAAGGCCGTAAGTCTGAGTCTGGCATGTGCGGTCCCTGCGGCATTGCGCTCGAACGGGGAGGGGAGACAGAGGATGGGAATAACTTAGAAGGTGCTGTGCTGACGATGAGACGGCGCAGATCGGACTACCATAGATATCGGGGACAGCGGCGACAGCGGCGACAGCGAAGGCGACAACTGCAACAACGCCCACGATGACGATCGAATTTGATGGCAAGAGACATATTGTCATTATAGGTGCGAAGCCTTCATTACATGTCGACGCTTTGACGCTCCGGCTTCGCAGACCATTTGCTAACAACGTCTCCCAGGCGGAGGAATCATTGGCTGCACAAGGTACATACACAAGAACCGCTTCACCCTGCGCAACGAGAGGCTGAGCTGACCAGAACCGTTCAGGTGCGACATCTTGACGATCTAACAGCGCCAGCGAGATGCTGACGGACGCAGCGCATACTTCCTGACCCGTCACCCCTCCTACGACCCGAAACTCCACAGCATCACCCTCCTCGAAGCGACCGCCATCGCCTCGGGCGCATCTGGAAAAGCAGGCGGGCTCCTCGCGCTCTGGGCGTACCCCGCGAGCATCGTGCCCTTGTCCTTCCGCTTGCACGCCGAGCTCGCCGCCGAGCACGACGGCGCGACGCGCTGGGGATACCGACGCGTGCAGTGCGGCTGCATCCAGGCGAAGGCCCAGTCGCCTACCAAGATAGTGACGGTGTCTGGTGGGGCCGCGGAGGAGA
>Ga0123337_10001353_pt1 | contig 31923 bp, 30 predicted proteins | sample frozenSSSSmetaG_FD_89792 | JGI IMG/M metagenome (GOLD analysis project Ga0123337, IMG submission 89792) | Glacier valley bacterial and archeal communities from Borup Fiord, Nunavut, Canada, to study Microbial Dark Matter (Phase II) -... | ecosystem: Environmental > Aquatic > Freshwater > Ice >...
ATCCCGGTCGTCGTGCTCGACGACGACGACACGCTGTCGACCGGCTCGCGGGCGATCTGCTTCGCCAAGCGCACGCTCGAGATCTGGGACCGCCTCGACTGCGGCGACCGCATGGTCGACAAGGGCGTGTCGTGGAACGTCGGCAAGGTGTTCTTCCAGGACGGACTGGTCTACCGCTTCGACCTGCTCGAGGAGCCCGGTCACCGGCGGCCTGCCTTCATCAACCTGCAGCAGTACTACGTCGAGGGCTTCCTGTTCGAGCGGGCGTCGGCCGAGCCGGACATCGACCTGCGCTGGAAGAACCGCGTGGTCGGTCTCGAGCAGGACGGCACGCAGGCCCTGCTGACGATCGAGACCCCCGACGGGCCGTACCGCCTCGCGTGCGACTACGTGATCGCCTGCGACGGCTCGCGCTCGCCGATGCGCGGCCTGCTCGGCCTGAAAAGCGAGGGGCATTCGTTCCGTGACCGCTTCCTGATCGCCGACGTCAAGATGAAGCCCGAGACCTCGGCGCGCTTCGCCGCCGAACGCTGGTTCTGGTTCGACCCGCCGTTCCATCGCGGCCAGTCGGTGCTGCTTCATCGGCAGCCCGACGACGTCTGGCGCATCGACTTCCAGCTCGGCTGGGACGCCGACCCGGTCGCCGAGCGCGAACCGGAGAGGGTCGCCGCCCGCGTGCGGGCGCTGCTCGCGCAGAACGGAGGAGAGGGTGACGATGGAGACGAAGCTGGCTTCACCTTCGAGTGGATGAGCGTCTACACCTTCGCGTGCCTGCGCATGGAACGCTTCCGTCACGGTCGGGTGCTGTTCGCCGGCGACGCCGCGCACGGCGTGTCGCCGTTCGGCGCGCGCGGCGCCAACTCCGGCGTGCAGGACGCGGACAACCTCGCGTGGAAGATGCGGCTGGTGCTGCAGGGCAGGGCGCCCGACCGACTCCTCGACAGCTACGACACCGAGCGCGTGGATGCGGCCGACGAGAACATCCTCAACAGCACGCGCTCGACCGACTTCATCACGCCCAAGAGCGAGGTCTCGAAGACCTTCCGCGATGCGGTGCTGCGCCTCGCGGCCGACCATCCGTTCGCGCGCCGGCTGGTCAACAGCGGCCGGCTGTCGGTGCCGGCGACGCTCGCCGCGTCGGCGTTGAACACCCCCGACCGCGACCCCTTCGCCGGCGCGATGCTGCCGGGCGCGACTTGCGTCGACGCGCCGGTGGTCGCCGACGGACGCGACGGCTGGCTGCTCGACCACCTGGGCGAGGAGTTCACTCTGCTGTGCTTCGGCGAAGCCGCGCAGGCCGCATCGCTCGGCGACCTGTCCGTCCCGCTGCGCATCGTCGTGGTCGCGCCGGGCGCGGTGCACGATCGCGACGGTCGCGTCGCCGCCCGCTACGACGCGACACCGGGCACCGCCTACCTGATCCGTCCCGACCAGCACGTCTGCGCCCGCTGGCGGACCTGGACCGCGGACGACGTGCGCGCCGCGCTCGCGCGAGCCACCTGCAACGACTGAACCGGATGCCATGCGGACTGTCCTGAACATCGAACCCAACCTCGAGCGCCCCGACGATTTCTACGAGGCGCTGATCGACGCGCACCGCGACCTCACGCGCGAAGAGAGCGAGCTCGTGAACTGCAAGCTGATCCTGCTGCTGGCGAACCACATCGGCGACGCGGACGTCCTGCGCGAGGCGATGCGGCATGCCCGCGACGGCGTGCGGGCCGACGCCGCGCACTGAAAGGAAACCCATGACCGCGACCGTCCTCCATCCCGCGTCCGTCACGTCCGAACTGACCTACCAGTCCGGCTTCGGCAACGAGTTCGCCACCGAGGCGGTGCCCGGCGCGCTGCCGGTCGGCCGCAACTCGCCGCAGCGTGTCGCGCACGGCCTCTATGCCGAGCAGCTGTCGGGCACCGCGTTCACCGCGCCGCGCAGCCACAACCGGCGCTCGTGGCTCTATCGCATCCGGCCGGCGGCCGTGCACCGGCCCTTCGTCGAGATCGACGGCGGCCTGCTGAAGAGCCGCTTCGACGAGGTTGCGACGCCGCCCGACCAGCTGCGCTGGAACCCGCTGCCGATGCCGTCGGCGCCCACCGACTTCGTGCAGGGGCTGACGACATTTGCCGGCAACGCCGGTTGCGGCATCCACCTGTACGCGGCGAACCGCTCGATGGAAGGGCGCTTCTTCTACGACGCCGACGGCGAGCTGCTGATCGTCCCGCAGGACGGCGCGCTGCGCCTCGCGACCGAACTCGGCACGCTCGACGTCGAGCCGCAGGAGATCGTCGTCGTGCCGCGCGGCGTGCGCTTCCGTGTGGAGCTGCTGGCCGACGAGGCGCGTGGCTACGTCTGCGAGAACTACGGGGAGCTGCTGCGCCTGCCGGATCTCGGCGTGATCGGCTCCAACGGCCTCGCCAACCCGCGCGACTTCCTCACGCCGAACGCGCGTTACGAGGAGGTGGACGGATCGTTCGAGCTGGTCGCCAAGTTCGGCGGCCGGCTGTGGTCGGCCGGGATCGATCATTCGCCGCTCGACGTCGTCGCGTGGCACGGCAACTACGCGCCGTACAAGTACGACCTGCGCCGCTTCAACACGATCGGCTCGATCAGCTACGACCACCCGGACCCGTCGATCTTCCTCGTGCTCCAGTCGCCGTCGGCGGTCGCGGGCGTCGACTCGCTGGATTTCGTGATCTTCCCGCCGCGCGTGCTGGCCGCGCAGGACACGTTCCGGCCGCCCTGGTTCCATCGCAACTTCGCCAGCGAGTTCATGGGGCTGATCCACGGTGCCTACGACGCGAAGGCCGAGGGCTTCGTACCCGGCGGCGCGTCGCTGCACAACTGCATGACGGGTCACGGCCCCGATGCGGGCACGTTCGACAAGGCGTCGCAGAGCGACACGAGCAAGCCCGACTACATCCAGGACACGATGGCCTTCATGTTCGAGACGCCCGCGATCCTGCATCCCACCCGCTTCGCGCTCGAGACTTCGCAACTGCAGGCCGAGTATTTCGAGTGCTGGCAGGGACTCAGGAACAACTTCAAAGCACCGTGATGACGACGCTCAACGAAACGCACGATCCGTCCCTGCTCAGCTGGGTCGCCTCGGCCAACGCGCTCGACACCGACTTCCCGATCCAGAACCTGCCGTTCGGCGTGTTCCGCAAGCGCGAGGCGACGGACGCCTTCCGGATCGGCGTCGCGATCGGCGAGGCCGTGCTCGACCTCGCGGCCGCTTCGAAGACGTCGTCCGCCCTGGCCGAAGCGATCGTTGCTGCGCTCGACGATCCGGCGGCGACGACGCTGAACGGGCTGATGGGCAAGGGCCCTGCGGTCTGGTCCGCGCTGCGCCTGGCGCTGTCGCGCGCGCTGCGCAACGGCTCGGCCGACGCGTCGGCACTGGAGTCCTGCATCGTGTCGCAGGCCGACGTGGAGATGGCGCTGCCGGCGCGCATCGGCGACTACACCGACTTCTACGCGTCGGTCTTTCACGCGACCAACATCGGCAAGCTGTTCCGGCCCGACGCGCCGCTGCTGCCGAACTACAAGTGGGTCCCGATCGGCTATCACGGTCGTTCGTCGACCATCGGCGTCAGCGGCGAGTCCTTCCATCGCCCGGTCGGCCAGACGATGCCGCCGGGTGCCGACACGCCAAGCGTGGGCCCGAGCAAGCGCCTCGACTACGAGTTCGAGGTCGGCATTTTCATCGGCGGCGGCAACGACCGGCCGATCCCGATCGCGTCGGCGGACGACCACGTGTTCGGCCTGTGCCTGCTCAACGACTGGTCGGCGCGCGACATCCAGGCCTGGGAGTACCAGCCGCTCGGGCCCTTCCTCGCGAAGAATTTCGCGTCGACCCTCTCGCCGTGGATCGTCACCGCCGAGGCGCTGGCGCCGTTCCGCACGACCTGGCAGCGCGCCGACGGGGATCCGCAGCCGCTGCCCTACCTGGACGCGCCGACGGTGCGGGAGGAGGGCGCCTTCGACATCCAGCTCGAGGCGAGCCTGTCGACCGCGCGTTCGGACGCGGCGCACGCGCCCGCGATGAAGCTCACGCGGACGAGCTTCCGGCACTCCTACTGGACGGTCGGGCAGATGGTCGCGCACCACACGATCAACGGGTGCCGGCTGATGCCCGGCGACCTGTTCGGCAGCGGCACGGCGTCGGGGCCGACGGCCTCGGAGGCCGGCGCGCTGATCGAGCTCGTCGACGGCGGCAAGAAACCGATCACGCTGGCGAACGGCGAGACGCGGACCTTCCTCGAGGATGGCGATACGGTCGTCTTCAGGGCTTGGTGCGAAAGGAGTGGTGCACGGCGCATCGGCTTCGGCGAGTGTCGCGGCACCGTGCTCCCCGCACGTTGAGGTGCATCATCCGCCTGTCGCGGACTCATACGGAGAGGGCAGCATGAAACACAAGGTGGAAGACGGCGGGATCAATTTCGGGCACGAGTTCCATGGCCGCGAACATCACTTCCTGCTCACGCGCGGGGCGCTCGAGCACCTGGCCGGGGACACCGGCCTCGACGAGACGGCGTTGATCAACGCGTACAACGCCCATCTGCAGCAGATCCACAAGGTGGCCGAGGCCCTGAGCCGCCACACCGATCCGCTCGAGCGCATCGTGCTCGAGCGGTCGGTGTTCGAATGATCAGAACACCCCGAAGATCTTCAGCAGGATGAGGAGGCCGAACGGGACGCCGAGCAACCACAGGACGATGAACTTCATGGACGATTCCTTTCGGGTGGGAGAGTCGGTCCGGCGGTACCGATCCGGACGGTGCGCCAGTTAAGGCGAGCCACCCGGCCCGTCCTATCGGACTGTTTCTCATCCTAGCGTGGCTTGCGACGGTGTCCGAGATGCGCGGTCGGCCCGGGCGCTTAGTGTCTGGGCTCCACGAGTCGAGGCATCCATGGCAAAGCAAGCCGGCAGCAACCCGAAGGTCGTCGAAGGGCAGGTCGCCCATTTCCTGAGCCGCGAGGAATTCCGCAAGCGCTTCGACACCCGCTTCTACGACCCGGCGTTCGATGCGCTGCGGCCCGAGATCGCGAAGCTCGAACGCGTCGCGTGGGACGGCTACAAGGAAGGGCGCAAGTCGCCGAAGACCGCGAAGGCGGGCCCCGGGTTCGCCGACCCCGACTACGAGCTGTCGGTCGAGTGGCGGGCCAACCGCGACCGGCTGCGCAAGCTCGACACGATCCGCAAGCGAAAGTCGACGAAGTCGCGCGTGCTGGTGATCTGCGGATCGCCGCGCAACGACGGGTCCTGCCCGGGCGAGATGTCGAAGACCTGGCGGCTGGCGAAGATCGTGCAGAAGCAGATCGAGGCCGAACGCATGGAGGTCGACCTGCTCGATCTCAGCCTGCAGACCAACGAGTTCGAGCGGAAGATCCACCCCTGCAAGGGATGCGTGTCGACCGCCATGCCGCTATGCCACTGGCCGTGCAGCTGCTACCCCAACCACGCCACCGCGCAGGTCAACGACTGGATGGCCGAGATCTACGAGCGCTGGACCGCCGCGCACGCGGTGGTCTTCGTCACGCCGGTGCACTGGTACCAGTCGCCGAGCGTGCTCAAGTCGATGATCGACCGGCTGGTGTGTGCCGACGGCGGCAATCCCGATCCGACGTCGACCCACGGCAAGAAGGCCGTGGAGGCGAAGAAGCTCGAACTGGCCGGATGGGACTACCCCAAGCATCTCGCAGGCCGCGTGTACGGCGTCGTCGTGCATGGCGACGTGGCCGGGATCGAGGGCGTGCGGCGCTCGCTGTGCGACTGGCTCGACTGGATGGGCCTCATCGAGGCCGGCTCGATGTCGCGGCTGGATCGCTACGTCGGCTACTACGAGCCCTACGCGACGAGTCACCAGACCCTGGATGCCGACAAGGCTTTCCAGGAAGAGGTGCGCAACGTGGCCCGGGGCGTGATCAAGACCGTGCGTGACGTCCGGGCGGGCCGTCATCGCATGGCAAGCGACACGCTCGAACCGCCGCGCCCGAAGTAGCGCGCGACGCTCTCGTCAGGTCGCGCCGTCGGACACCGACGCGCTGCCTTCCTTGCGCTCCGTCTCGGCGTCGATCGCGTCGATCGCGTCAGGATCGTCGAGTTCGTCGGCTGCCGACTCGATGCCCGGTCGCAGCGACGTCTGCTGGTCGACCGGCGACGTGTCCAGGCCCGACGATCCGCGCTCCCCGGTCCCTGTACGGTCGCTGTCCGAGTCCAGTTCGGCGTCACCGAGGTCGCGGCCGGCACCGTGGGTCGTCGACAGCGGCATGCGGCGTGCCTGTTCGTCGGACAATCCTTCGTCCATCCCCGGGCCGCCGACCACGTCGCTGCCGGTGTCGGAACTGTCGCTCGGGCCGAGGGCCCGAGTGCCGTGACCGAGGCCGGTGACGGGCTCTTCTTCGCCGGACAGGTCGAGAGTGCTGCTGCTCATGGGGTCGTCTCCTGGAATGTGCGGCGACTCGAGGCCGGCTGGCCTCGGGTCGCTGCGATCATTCTGTTCGCCGGTCGAGGGCGACAGGGACGAGGAGCGCCGAAAGGGCTGTCGGACAAGCGACCACGTTGCGCGCGTCGCGGCGGCGCGAACGGGCCGGCGATTGCGGCTTTCGCCTATAGGGGTGGACGCGGCCGGCGACCTACCGTCAGGATCACGTCGATGGCGCAGCCGACAGCGATCGACGACACGCCAAGTCGGTATCGCCACCCCCCCCGAGGCCGATCATGAAACCCGCAATCACCACCGAGGTTCCCCCGGACGACGAGATCCGCATGGGGTCCGAATACAGCAGCGCCCGCGACTACCTCGCCCGCGCGCCGCGCGTGTCGCCGGTCAAGCCGGCGTTGCGCAAGCCGAAGGAACCGCAACACGGCTCGAACGATTCGGACTTCGGCTTCCCGGACCAGCGCGCCGAGTAGGCCGCTCGGTGAGCGCCCATCGGCGGCGCTCTGCTTCGGTCGGACGGTGACGCATCACGCGTCCGCCCGATCTCGCGCAACGGCATCCCGCTCGCTTACGCGAGCCGGGCAGGCACATGGAGGAACCCCCGAAAGCGGGCACGGCCACCGCGCACCGGCAGCCCGGCGAGGCGATACGCGGGAAAGCGCGCGAGGAAACGACCGACCGCCACGCGTCCCTCGAGGCGCGCCAGGGCCAGTCCCACGCATTGATGCGGGCCTGAACCGAACGCCAGGTGCCGGTTCGGCGCGCGTCCCACGTCGAGGCGATCCGGGTCGGGGAACTGCGCCGGATCGCGATTGGCCGCCCCGATGCACAGGTGCACCGGCGTTCGCGGCGCGAGCGTCACGCCGCCGATCTCGACGGTCTCGGTGGTGATGCGGTTGCCGAGCTGGTTCGAGCTCTCGAAGCGCAGGAACTCCTCGATCGCCTTGTTGATCAGCGCGGGATCCGCGATCAGGCGCGCCCGCTCGTCGGGCCATTCGGTCAGCGCGACCAGCCCGTTGCCGATGAGGTTGGTGGTCGTCTCGTGACCGGCGTTGAGCAGGAAGATGCAGTTGTGCATCAGTTCGTCCGCGGTCAGCTTGTCGCTCCCTTCGCCCGCGATCAGGCGCGACAGCACGTCGACCTCCGGATCGCGCGGATGGGCGGTTCGATCGGCGATCAGCGTCACGAGGTAGTCGAGGAACTGCGCGACCGCGCGATGGCCAGCCGCCAGCTGATCCGGCGTGAGCACGGGCTCGAGCGCGCCCAGGATGGCCAGCGACCAGTCGCGCAGCGGCGCGCGTTCGGCGTGCGGGATCGCGAGCAGGTTGCCGATGATCTCGATCGGGATCGCCGACGCGAAGTCCTCGATCAGGTCGACGGCCTCGCCGCGTCGGGCGCGAAGGTCCATCGCGTCGAGGAGAAACGCGACGCGCGCGTCCAGCGCGGGCTCCATCGCGGCGATGTGCCTGGGCGTCAGCGCGCCGGCGATGAGGCGGCGAACGCGGGTGTGCAGCGGCGGGTCGTTGAACACTAGGCTGGTCGTGTGGTGCGCGAACAGCGGCGAGGGCCTGCCGTCGACGCCCGGATACTTCGGCCCGAACTCCTCGCGCTTGTCGGAGCTGAAGCGCTGGGTGTCCTTGTAGACCGCGACCAGGTCGGCGTAGCGGGTGAGGAACACCGAGCCGTTCGGCAGCCGCTTGACGGGGTCGTGCTCGCGCAGCGCGCGGTAGGTCGGGAAAGGGTTTTCGTAGAACGCCGCGTCGAGCCGCAGGATGTCGAACGTGTCGGCGAGGTTCGCGGGCACGGCACGCGCTTCATCCACCGGCGGCGGCCTTCACGCGCGCGGCCTTCTTCGCCAGCCGCTCGCCCTGCCTGGCGGTGTCGACGACGAAGCGGACGTGCTTCGAGCGTCCCACGACGTCGAGCTCGTCGGCCACCTCGACCTCGAACACCACGCGCGGCAGCGCCAACTCGACGACCCGTGCCTTCACGCTGACGTGCTGCCCGAGCAGCGTCGGACCGAGGTGGTCGATCTCGACGCGGGCACCGACCGAATCCTCGCCCGCGTCGTGATGCTCGACGAGCAGCGAGCGGCAGGTCCGCTCGACGTCGAGCACCATCGACGGGGTGGCGTAGACGCGCAGCGCATCGCCCATGAAGGCGATCGTGCGGTCGGCGTCGACTTTCAGCGTGGCGACGTGTTCGGCGCCGACCTTCAGGCTTTCCTTCATGCTCGTCTTCCCTTCAAACGACCTTGCGGTTCTGGGCGTTCCAGAACTGCTCGAGATTGCGGATCAGCGCCGGGCTGAAGTGGCAGTACGCCTGCTCGCGCGCATACACCGCCATGTAGCGGCGGAACGCGTCGAGCGGCTCGTGCGCGACGCGGAACGCCTTGCGGTTGCTCGACGCGCTGACGACGCCCGAACGCGTGATCGCGTCGGCGATCTTCGCCACCGTCGCGTCCATCTCGTCGGGCGCGACGATGTGGTCGCAGAGCATCCGGCCCTCCGGACTGTCGCAGTCGATGCGCCGCTCCATCATCACCGCCTGGCGCGCGACGCGGTCACCGACGAAGCGCGGCAGGCGCAGGTTGGCGGCGCCCGGCACGATGCCCTCCTTGCGCGCCGGCAGCGTCAGGTACGCGTTGCTCGCGGCGACGTTGACGTCCATCACCAGCAGGTACTGGCAGCCGCCGCCGATCGCGAACGCGTCGACCGCGGAGACCCACAGTTTCTCGCGCGTCTCGCCGAGGATCTCGTCGGGCGAGCGGTCCGGATAGGCGACGCCGCGGAACACCTTGTTGATCCAGCCGAGCTCGCGGTTCAGGTACCAGAGGTACGAGACCTTGCCGTGGTAGAGGTGGGTGAGGTTGATGCCGGTGCAGTACACGCGCTTGCCGGCGTACTTGCCGGTCTCGAACCTGGCGCCGCGCATGACGGCGATCTCGCTGACGTCGTCGAGCGTGCACAGGTCGACCGCGATCTCCTGCCCCTCCACCGTGCTCTCGTCCTCGGCGTTGAGGTACTTGAGGTTGCGCAGGTTGGCGATCGCGGTGCGGCCTTCGCGTTCGACGAAGACGTTGCCGAGATCGGCCGCGCCCGTGCGTGCGAACGCGTCGAGGAGCGCGAACGACTTCGGATGCGGCAGCAGCATCGTGTGGCACAGGTGAAGGCCGCAGTCGCGATCGGCGAGGATGTGCGCGAAGAGGATGCCCTGGTCGATCTCGTGGCCGTCCTTGGCGCTCTGCGTGCGCGCGTTCTCCGCGGCCAGCGTGGCCGCGTCGGGCACCAGGCCGGGCAGCAGCGCCGCGGCCGCAGCGGCGAGTTCTTCGAGACGGACGAAGCGCGTGCGCCGGTCCGTCAGCAGGTCGTAGACCCCGCCGACATGCGCGGCCAGGAATGCCTCGCGGCGCGCCCGGGCCGCGTCGAGCAGCGCCTGCGCGGCCGTCTGCTCCGCGGGCGAGCGCTGCGCCTTCGCGGGCAGCTTCGCGAGCAGGCGGGCCGAGACCGCCCAGAAGCCGGTGAACGCCTCGCGGTCGCGCTCCCAGCCCATGCCCGCGCGCGGCGGGCCGGCGGACCACCCGCGGATGTCGTCCTCGGAGTAGCCGAGACGCGCGAGCACGTCGGGCTGCAGGTGGATCGCGTCGGTGACGGCGTTCATGGCATGGTCTCCTGGGGTCTCGTGCTTCAGGCGCGAACCGGATCGGTGGATGCGGCGGCCCGTCGTTCGTCCTCGCGCATCCGCTCCTCGCGCATTTGATCCTCCAACTCGCGCATGCGGAACTTCTGCACCTTACCGCTCGCGGTGGTCGGGAACTCGTCGACGAAGCGGATCAGCGTCGGGATCTTGAAGCTCGCGATGCGGCCCTTGCAGCGGGCGCGCAGCGCGTCGACGTCCGGCACGGCGACCCCGGGCCGCGGGCGGATCCATGCGCACAGCTGCTCGCCGTACAACGGATCGGAGATGCCGAAGACCTGTGCTTCGGCGACTTCGGGAAGGGTGTGCAGGAACTCCTCGATCTCTCGCGGGAAGATGTTCTCGCCACCGCGGATCACCATGTCCTTGATGCGGCCGATGATGGCGATGTGCCGGTCCTCGCGCAGCACCGCCAGGTCGCCGGTGTGCATCCAGCCGTCCGCATCGATCGCGCGCGCGGTGGCGTCCGGGTTCTCCCAGTAGCCGAGCATCACAAGGTAGCCGCGCACGCACAGCTCGCCCTGGCTGCCGATCGGCACGATCGATCCGTCGGACGGGTCGACGACCTTGGCCTCGACGTGCGGCAGCGCGACGCCGACGGTCTGCACGCGCTGCTCGAAGCTGTCGTCGGGCAGTACCTGGAACGAGATCGGCGACGTCTCCGTCATGCCGTACAGCGGCGCGATGCCGCGCATGTGCATGTCCTCGATCGCCGCGCGGACGATCTCGGCGGGGCAGGGTGCGCCGCCCATCAGCCCGCCTCGCAGGCTGTTGAGCTTGGACGAATCGAAGTCGGCGTGGTTGAGCATCGCGATGAACATCATCGGCACGCCGTAGATCATCGTGCAGCGCTCGCGCTCGGTCGCGGCGAGGCACGCGCCCGCGTCGAAGGTCTCGCCCGGGAACACGATCGCCGCGCCGTGCAGGAACGCGCTCATCACGCCCACCACCATCCCGAAGCAGTGGAACAGCGGGACCGGCAGGCAGATGCGGTCGTCGGGTCCGAGGCCGACGCGCGCGCCGATCTGCCCGGCATTGTTGACGACGTTGAAGTGCGACAGCGTCGCGCCCTTCGGCGCACCGGTGGTACCCGACGTGTACTGGATGCTCGCAGCCGAGCGGCAGTCGACCTCGACGGCGATGGCGTCGAGCGTCGCCGGCTCGATCTCGGGCGCGCGCGCGAGGAATGCGGACCAGGTCGTCGTGTCGGCGTGCGTCGAGTCGTCGAGCAGGACGAGATGCTCGAGCGCCTTCGACGCGGACCGGACGGACTGCGCGGCATCGACGCAGCTGAAGCCGCGGTAACCGGGCGTGAGGAAGAGGGCCTTGCAGCCGGCGTGCTCGACGACATAGCCGAGTTCGGTGCCGCGATAGGCCGGGTTGATGTTGACGAGGATGGCGCCGATCATCGACGTCGCGTACTGCACGACGATCCATTCGATGCGGTTCGCGCTCCACACGCCGACGCGGTCGCCGGTGGCGATGCCGTGCGCGAGCAACGCCGCCGCCGCCTCGCGGGCCGCGGCGTGCAACTGGTCGAACGTCAGCGTGCGGTCCTGCCAGACGCTGACCAGCGCGGGCCGGCTGCCGTGGTGGCGTGCTGCCTCGCTCAGCACATCACCGATGCGGATCTCGCGCAGCGGTGTCGTCGCCGCGCCCTTCACGATCGATCCGCCCGAAGTCGTCATCGCAGCGTCGTTCATCGTTCGTCTCCTTCCTTCCCGTCGGACCGATCGTTGCGGTCCGGTCTCTCGATCTAGCGCTGGATCACCGTCTCCGTCTTCGACGTCACGCCCCGGCGGACGAAGGCGATCGGCTTGAAGCCGGCCGCCGGTGTGGCGATCTCCGCGCCGCTGTGCTTCAACGCGGCCGCGGCCGCCGTGCGCAGCGCCGCCGACCCGTCCTCGCGCGCGACGATGGCCGGCTTCACGATCGTCTCGACGATCCGCTCGAAGTTCGCCAGGCCGTGTCGATAGGTGCCGCTGTAGCCCTTGATCAGCCGCGCGGTGGCCGCCATCTCGAGCCCGAACGGATACGCGATCGTCGCGCATTCGCGCACCGCGTCCAGCCAGCCCTCGATATTGCGCTGTTCCATCGCGTAGCGATGCCCGTGGCGTCGGATCATCCGCAGCTTCGCAGTCGTCCACAAGAGGCCGAAACCGAACACGCTGCTGGTACGCAGATGCACGCCCACGTTGAAGGCCTCGAGCCTGCCGCGACGCTCGGCCCACGCGAGCAGGCGGTGGGCGATGCGCGGCGGCAGGAAGCCCGACAGCTCCTCGAGGCCGGGCTTGAAGTATTCGATGATGACGACCGGTTCGCCCGGCTTCGCGCCGACGTCGGCCCGCACGCGCTCGAAGCGCGAGGCGCGCGTCTTGAGGTCGGCGACGCGGATCAGGTCCTCGAACGACATGCGCAGCGCGAGGTGGCGCGCCGTCTCGCACAGCAGCTTGTAGCCGTGCTCGCGACCGCCGATCGGCGACTCGAGCGTCGCCACCGGCGCGAGGCGATCGACGAAAAGGCGCGCGTACGCGAGGTCCTGGTAGTCGACCAGGCGCCGGATCCCCTGCTCGACGAAGTAGTGGCTTTCGATCGGGAACGACCCCTTCACGTGTTCGATCAGCCCTTCGGCATCGGTGTTTGCGACGAGCGACTTCGGGACGCGCGTCTTCCCTTCGAGCGTCGCGGGGTTGCGCGTGCGCGCGAACGCTCGCGCGAAGCCAGCGAGATTGCTCTTCACCGCGATGCCCGCGTGCTCGATCACGGCCTCGAAGACCGCACGGTCGATCGGCAGCGCGCCCGACGCCGCGACGGCACCGAGCATCACCGCGCTGATCGCGCTGCCCGACTGCTGCATCGTCGCCTGCATGTCGAACAGGATCGCGCGCCGGGCCATCGTCGCGCAGGCCTTCAGCGCGCGCGCCGAGTCGAAGCGCTCGTCGCCCATCGCCGACTTTTCCGACGTCGCGTAGACCCGATGGGTCGATGCGATCAGCGTCGTCGTGTCCGGCGAGACGTAGCCGTTCTGCACGGCGCGTGCGGCCTCGATGAGTTCGGACGCGACGACCAGGTCGACGAGGCCGGGCATCGGCGTCAGCGCGAGCGCGGTCTCGTCGTCGGGCCGCGCGATCTCGATGTAGTAGGTCGTGGCGCCGGTGCGCTGTGCGACGCCGGGGATCGACGTGCATTGCACGCGCAGGCCGCTGCGGCGTGCCGCGTCGGCGATCCAGTCGGTCAGCACGCCGCCGCCTTCGCCGCCGAGTGCGGCGATCAGGACGGTGATCGAGCGGCGCGTCATGCGAATTCGTCCGCGGGGCGCGGCCGCCCCTGCAGCCGGCGGATGACGCCGCTGCGCACGCGGAACAGCGCGCGGTCGAGCCACGTCGGGTTTTGCACGATCTCGGCCTTGAAGAACGACGGGCAGAGCACCGCGGCGTGCGCGACCTCGCCGCAGTTGCCGCAGCCGATGCAGCTGTGGTCGATCGCGACGACCGGGTCGGTGCGCAGCGGATCGGGGTTCGACTTGATCGTCAGCGACGGACAGCCCGACAGGCGGATGCACGAGTGGTCGCCGGTGCAGGTGTCCTCGTCCACGCCGAAGCGCGTGCGCACGACGCGTTCGCCGCCCTTCAGCTTCGCGGCGATCAGCGGCTTCTCGCGGCGCGTCCGCGCGAGCGCGCATTCGCCGTCGGCGATGATGACCTTCAGTCCTTCGACGGGATCGTCCATCGCGTCGCGCAGCGTGGCGATCATGCGACCGACCTGGTACGACGGCACGGTGCGGACCCAGTCGACGCCGACGCCGCGCAGTGCCGCCTCGATGTCCATCGCGACCGGCTGATCCTTGAAGTTGGTGCCGCTCGACGGGATGCGCTGGTGGCCGGTCGCGGACGCGTAGCCGTTCTTGAGAAGCACCAGGATGCCGTCGCCCTTGTTGAACACGTAGCTGGCCACGCCGGTGGTCAGGCCGCTGTGCCAGAAGCCGCCGTCGCCGCCGATGCTGATCACGCGGCGGTTCATCAGCGGCGCGAGGCCGGCCGACGACGCGAGGCCCATGCCGTAGCCGAGGATGGTGTTGCCGGCGAAGAACGGCTCGAGCGTCGCGAAGCTGTGGCAGCCGATGTCGGCGCTGATGTGGATCGGTCCGATGTCCTGCTGCAGCAGCCGCAGTGCGGAGAACACCGGCCGCTCGGGACAGCCGGTGCAGAACGTGGGGAAGCGGGCGGGCACGGGCTTGCCGAGCAGGTCCAGGGCCTGCTTGCGCAGGTCGTCGATGCGCAGGTTGAAGCGGCGGATGTCGCGCGCGAGCGGATCGCTGAGCGCGGCCTCGACGAAGCGCGTCACGCCGTCGAGCATCACGGCGCCGATGTACTCGCCGGCGAGCGGGAACACGTCCTTGCCGTGGATGCGCGTCGGGGCGCGCGCATCGTGCAGCAGCGCCTTGATGGCCTGCTCGAGGAACGCCGGCTGGCCTTCCTCGATGACCAGCACGTCGTCCTTGCCGCGGCAGAAGTCCGCGATCTCGTCGGGCAGCAGCGGATAGGTGACGTTGAGGACCAGCAGCGGGATCTTCGACAGGCCGTCGTCGTCGGCGAGGCCGGCGGTCTGCAGCGCGCGCAGCGCGCCGTTGTACAGGCCGCCCTGCAGGACGATGCCGACTGACACGAGCGAACCGTCGAAGCGCTCGTTGAGCCGATGCTCGGCGATGTAGCGCACCGCGGCCGGCCAGCGCACGTCGATCTTCAGCTTCTCCTGCGCGTAGGTCGCGGGCGGCAGGCTGATCTTGTCGGCCTCGAAGCGCGGCGTCGTCAGCAGGTCGCGGGTCGACACGGCCGGCCTGACGTTGTCCTTCGTGGCGAACTTGCCGGTCATGTGGCAGGCGCGGATGCGCAGCTCCATCAGGACCGGCGTATTGCTCGCCTCGGACAGTTCGAACGCGGACTCGACCAGGTCGACGATGTGCGGCAGGTGGGGCCGCGGGTCGAGCAGCCAGATCTGCGACTTCATCGCGAACGCGTGGCTGCGCTCCTGGATGATGCTGGACCCTTCGCCGTAGTCCTCGCCGATCAGGATCAGCGCGCCGCCGCGCACGCCGCCGGACGCGAGGTTCGACAGCGCGTCGGCCGCGACGTTGGTGCCGACGATCGACTTGAACGTGATGGCACCGCGTACCGGGTAGTTCATCGACGCGCTCAGCATCGCCGCGGAGCCGGCCTCGTTCGCGCAGTTCTCGACGTGGACGCCGAGCTCGGCGAGGTAGTCGCCGGCGTCCGACAGTACGTCGATCAGGTGGGACACCGGGGCGCCTTCGTAGCCGCCGACGTAGGACACGCCCGACTGCAGCAACGCCTTGGTCACCGCGAGGATGCCTTCGCCTTCGAACGTCTCGCCGGCGCCCAGGCGCAGCTGCGCCACTTCTTGCTTGAACGACCTTTCGGCCATGCGTCTGCCTCGTTGGTGCGCGGTCTGCTGCCGCGCTGGTGTCGACTCCGGCCGCGAACCATCCGCGTCGGCGGAGGATAGGATCGTCGACTCGATGCATCAATCCCATACTTCGTATGTTACAAATTGATGGAATGGATAGAGTGAACCCCGCGATGAACGACCCGGGCACCGAGGCCACCGCACCCGGACGTCTCGACCTCAACCTCGTCAGGCTCTACGTCGCGATCTACGAGGCGGGCAGCGTGTCGCGCGCGGCCGAGCGCCTGGGCCTGACGCAGCCGTCCGTGAGCTACGGGCTCGCGCGGCTGCGTCGCGCGCTCGGTGACCAGCTGTTCACGCGCGGCGGCCGCGGCGTCGCGCCGACGCCGCTCGCCGAGCAGCTCTACGAGCGCCTGCGCGATGCGCTCGCGACCGTCGAGAGCGCCGTCGAGTCGACGCAGAGCTTCGACGCGTCGACCTCGCGCCGCGTGTTCCGGGTCGCGATGTCCGACGTGGGCGCGATCTGCCTCGTGCCGCCGCTGCTCGCGCACCTGCAGGCGCTCGCGCCGGAGGCCACCCTCGAGATCGCCCAGGTGCCGGTCGACGACGTGATGGACGAACTGTCGGCCGGCCGCCTCGACATGGCGGTCGGCAACCTGCCGATGCGCCATCCGGCGGCGCGCAGCGAGCTGCTGTTCCCCGAGCGCTACGTCTGCCTGCTGTCGACCGGCCATCCGCGCATCGGGGCCGAGATGACGAGGAAGCAGTTCGCCGCCGAACGCCACATCGTGGTCGTGTCGCCGTACTCCCTGCATCAGCACATCGACGAGAGCCTCAGCGAGCGCGGCATCCGCCGCCGCGTCGCGCTCAAGGTGCCGCACTTCGGCATCCTGCCGGCCGTGATCCCCGGCAACGCCTATGTCGTCACGCTGCCGTCGCGGCTCGGCAAGGTGTTCGAGCACTTCGCCGGCGTGCGTTCGGTGGACCTCCCGGTGGCGCTGCCGAGCTTCGAGGTGCGCGTGCTGTGGCACGCGCGGCAGCAGTCGAATCCGGCCAACGCGTGGCTGCGCCGCGCGATCGTCGAGGCGCTCGGCCGACTCTGACGACACAATCGCGGCATCGCGGTCCCCGACCACCGCCACGAAAGGCTCCGCATGCCCAGCTACTCGATCGACGGTGTCACCCCGGTCGTCGACCCCAGCGCCTACGTCCATCCGAGCGCCGTGCTGATCGGCGACGTGATCGTCGGACCCGCGTGCTACGTCGGGCCGTGCGCGTCGCTGCGCGGCGACTTCGGGCGCATCGTGATGGAGCGCGGCGCGAACCTGCAGGACACCTGCGTCGTGCACGGTTTCCCCGGCGCGGTGACGCGCATCGAGGAGGACGGCCACGTGGGCCACGGCGCGGTCCTGCACGGCTGCGTGGTCCGGCGCAACGCGCTGGTCGGGATGAACGCGGTGGTGATGGACGAGGCCGAGGTGGGCGAGGGGGCCTTCGTCGCTGCGTCGTCGTTCGTGCCGGCCGGGATGAAGATCGCCCCCGCGACGCTGGTCGCCGGCGTGCCGGCGAAGGTCAAGCGGCCGCTCACCGAGTCCGAGCTCGCGTGGAAGGTCGAAGGGACGCGCGGCTACCAGGCGTTGAGCGAACGCTGCCTGCGATCGATGGTCGAGGTCGCGCCGCTGACGGCGGTCGAGGCGCACCGGCCGGTGCTGCAGGTGCGCGGGCCGAAGACCCTGATCGCGACGCGTCGAGACGGCGAGGAAACCTGAACCGGACGAGGTCTACTGGTTGACGCCGGGCGGCGGCGCGAGGCCGCTGGGGACCGGTACGCGCTGCTGCATCGGCGACGCGCCCGGTTGAAACGGCATCGCGGTGCGCGGCGCGAGCATCGACGGCGAAGGGGCCGGCTGTTCGCGCGATTCGGGCATCACGGGCATGACCGGCGCCGCGCTGCCGATGATCGTCAGGCCCGGCGCGGTGGCCCGTGCGGGCGGCAAGCGGAAGACCTGGCGGGCACCGCCGGCTTCGAGCTCGATCTCGTCGGGACGGATCGCGCTGACCGTGCGGCCGTCGATCGTGTCGCCGACCCGGTAGACCTTCGGCACCTGGCCGTCGACGCTGACGATCACGCTGCCGCGACCCGAGGCATCGGCCACGACGCCGAGCGCGCGCACGTTGTCGGACAGCACGCCGGGCTTGCGCGAGCCGAACAGGCGGGCGCTCGCCAGGACCGCGTCGACCCGGCTCTCGCCGCCGCTGCCGTCGACCACGGCGGCCGGCGGGATCGCGATCGGGGCGCCGGCCATCAGGCGCGTGGCCCACCAGCCGACGAGTGCGCACAGGGCCACGACCAGCAACGGTGTGACGAATCGGGACAATCTTTGCATCGTGATGACAGGCTCGGTCGGACTTGTCGCGCGGTCGAGACGGTTCCTCTCGGGGGAGGGCGGGCCGCGCGCAGGGACGCTGCATAATACAGGCCGCTTGCGGCGTCATCCGCAGCCGTGCAGCGCCCCGGTGACACTCGACGCCGGTCGACCGCTTGGCTGCGGCCGAGACGCCCGCTTTCGATGCATCGCAGCGTCCTCGTCGATGGAGAGTCCCTTGAAGGTCACGTTTCACACGCGTCGCGGACGGTCGGGTCCGAAAGGCTGCGACCGGCTGGCACGCCCGCAGCGCCAGCGCGGCTTCACGCTCGTCGAGATCATGGTCGTGGTCGCCATCCTCGGCATCCTCGCCGCGCTGATCGTCCCCAAGATCATCGGCCGCTCCGACGACGCGCGCATCGTCGCGGCCCGCCAGGACGTGGCGACGCTGGTCGCGGCGCTCAAGCTCTACCGTCTCGACAACCAGCGCTATCCCACGACCGACCAGGGCCTCAAGGCGCTGGTCGAGAAGCCCACCGTGGATCCGGTCCCCAACAACTGGAAGACCGGGGGCTATCTCGACAAGCTGCCGAAGGATCCCTGGGGCAATGCCTACCAGTACCTGCAGCCCGGCCTGCACGGCGAGCTCGACATCTTCTCGTTCGGCGCCGACGGCCAGCCGGGCGGCACCGGCAACGACGCCGACATCGGGTCCTGGGATCCGTGAAGCGCGGCCGCCTGGTCCGCAGGATGGCGAGCGGCGGGGGCTACACCCTCGTCGAGCTGCTGGTCGTGCTGGTGGTCCTCGGCGTGATGCTCGGCCTGGTGTCGCTGTCGATCGTCCCCGACCCGCGCGCCAAGCTGCAACGCGACGCGGAGCGTCTCGAAACGCTGTTCGCGCTCGCGGCCGAGGAGGCGCAGCTCACGTCGCGGCCGATCGCATGGCGCGGCGACGAGAACGGCTACGCGTTCTTCCGCCGCGAACAGGATCAGTGGGTGCCGTTCGAGGGCGATGCGCAGTTCAAGCCGCGCAACTGGGACCTGAAGCCGCTGCGCATCACGCTGGCCGCGAGCGACGTGCCGCGCTGGGCCCCGAAGCGGGGGAGCGGCTTCAACGGCGCCGACGACGGCAGCACGGCGATCTCGTTCCCGCGCGACGGGCTGCAGGTGGCCTTCGATCTCAGGCTCGAGGCCGACGGCCGGACCGTCGTGCTCAAGAGCGACGGCGGCGGCCGCTACTGGGTCGAGCCCGGCGCATGACCCGCGCCATGGCCCGGTCGGGCGGCTTCACGCTGATCGAGGTGCTGATCGCGCTGGTCGTGGTGTCGCTGGTGCTGGCTGCCTCGATGCGCGCGGGCGGCACGATGATCGTCACGCAGGACGCGCTGCGTCATGCCACGCTCGCCGGCTGGAGCGCCGAGAACACGCTGGCCGACGTGCGACTGCCGCGCGTGTTTCCGGCGCTCGGCACCAGCGAGGCGCCCTGTCCGCAGATCGACATCGCGATGGTGTGCGTCGTCGAAGTGCGCACGACCCCCAATCCTGCGATGCGCCGCATCGACGTGCGCGTCTTCGACGCGGCCGACCGCACGCGCCAGCTCGCGCACCGCATCGCGTTCCAGGCGAGCCTGCCGTGACGTCGCTTCGATCCCAGCGCGGATTCACGCTGCTCGAACTGATCGTCGCCGCCGGGATCATGGCGCTGATCGCCGTCTTCTCGTGGCGCGGGCTCGACACGCTGATCCGCGAGCGCGAGGCGATCGCGGCCTCGCAGGCGGCCATCGACGCTTACCAGCGCTCCTTTGCCCGGCTCGAGCGCGACGCGCTGCTGGCCAGCGACATCGAACTCGACGAGTCGGGAACGATGCGCCTGCTCGCCGGCGACGCGTCGCCCGACGGCTCGGGCGCGACCACGGTCGAGTACCGCCTCGTGAACGGCACGTTGACGCGCGCGGTCGCCGGCGTCGACGCCGCGCCGAGGGTAGTGCTCGACGGCGTCGCCACGCTGACGATGGAGGCGTGGCAGCCGGTCCAGGGCGGCGGCGGCTGGGTGCGTGCGAAGGCCGCGGCGCCGCCCCCGCCCGCGCCGCCGCCGCCCGGCACGCCACCCGGTCAGGCGACCGGCGCCGCGCCCAACGCGGCGGCGCCGGTCCGCAACAACGGTCCGTTCGTGCCCGGCGTCGTGCCGGGTGCCCCGCCCGGCGGCGCGGGGCTCGGTACGCGCGTGGTCGCCGCGGCGACCGGCCTGCGCGTGTCGATCGATCGTCCGGACGGCACGCGCGTGACGCGCGCCTTCATGGTCGGGGGAAGCTGACGTGCGGGCCACCTCCAGGCGTCAGCGCGGCGTGGCGATCATCACGGCGCTGGTCGTGGTCGCGGCCGCGACGGTCGCGGTGTCGGCGATGCTGTGGCGCGAGTCGATCGCGGTGCGCAAGGTCGAGAACCAGGCCGCCCTCGGCGAGGCGCGCTGGCTCGCGCGCTCGTCGATCGAATGGGCGCGCCTCGTGCTGCTGCAGGACGCGCGCACGTCGACCGTCGACCACCTCGGCGAGATCTGGGCGCTGCCGCTGGCCGAGACGCGCGTGACCGAGGACCTCGGCACGCAGCAGGCGTCGTCGACGATCAACGCCGAGACCTCGCAGACGCCGTTCGCCGACAACGACGCCGCCTTCGTCTCGGGCCGGATGCAGGACGCGCAGGCGCGCCTGAACCTCACGGGGATCATGACCGGCGAGCAGGTCGACGAGCAGCGCGCCGAGATGCTCGAGCGGCTGCTGACGGTACTCAACCTCGACAAGGACCTGGCCAAGCCGATCGCCGAGCGCATGGCCGCGAGCCCGAAAGTCACGAGCACCGACATGCTGATGCGCGAGCTGACCGGCGCCGGCACGCTGGAGGCGGCCGCGGCCGGGCGCATCGCGCCGTTCATCGTAGTCCTGCCGGTGCCGACGCCGGTGAACATCAACACCGCGCCGCCCGAGGTCCTGGCCGCGTGCTTCCCCGACCTGCCGCTCGACGCGGCGCGCGCCCTCGCGCGCAGCCGCACGCAGGCGTGGTTCAACCAGGTCGGCGACGCGGCCGCGCGGCTGCCGGGCACGAGCGGCAAGACGCCGGCCGGCAACGTGTCGATCAGCAGCAACTACTTCGAAGTCGACGGCCGGGTCCGGGTCGGCCGGGCCGACCTGCAGATCGCCGCGCTGATCGAGCGCGATGCGGGCGGGACGACCCGTGTACGCTCGATGGTCGAACGATGACGAACGGCATCGGCCACAACCGATCGGGCTTCTTCGACGTATCCGATCCCGGAACCACCCGCACGCACCGAGACCAGGAACACCGCACGTGAAAGCCCCACCCGCAAGCAGCCGTCTCCACTGGCCCCGGGCCGGCGTCGCCATCCGCGTGCCGCCGCGCCGTCTCGTGGGGCCGGGCGCCGTCTGCGAACTGATCGCGTTCGACGGAGCCCGGGCGCAGCCCGCGAAGCGTCATCCGTGGGACGCGCTGGCCACCGGCCTGCCGCGCGGCGTGCCGGTCGTGCTGCTGGTCGCGGCCGAGGACGTCTCGTTCACGACGGCCGACGTGCCGGCGCTGTCGGGCCTGCGGCTGCGCGAGGCGTTGCCGAACCTGGTCGAGGACAAGACCGTCGGCGACGTGGGCTCGCTGCACGTCGCGCTCGGCCTGCCGGCCGCCGAAGGACGCAGCCGCACGCTGGCGGTGATCGACCGCACCTGGCTCGCGGCGATCCAGGTCCACGTCGTGCGCAGCGGCCATCGCGTGGCGTCGATCGTGCCCGAGTCGCTGGTCGTGCCGCTGGTGCCGGGATCGTGGTCGCTCGGCTGCGTGGGCGGGGACGCCGCTCAGCCCCATTCCTTGCGCTGCTGGCTGCGCACCGATGCCCAGCAGGCGATGCTGCTGCCCGACGATCCGGCCAGTGCCGTGGTCCTGGCGTCGTCGCTGCTGCGCCAGCGGTCGCAGGACGAGCGACCCGCGAAGCTCGCGGTGTACGCGACCGGCGACGCCGCGTCGGATGCGAAGGCCTTCGGCGAGGCGATGGCCGCGTCGCTCGGCCTCGATCTCGCGACGCACGCGAGCGATCCTTTCGCCGCGTGGCTCGCGGGGCAGGGGCCGGACGGCGGCTACGGCGCGCCGCTGTCGCTGCTGTCGTTCGACGGCTCGGGGCCGAACGCGACCTGGACGCGCTGGCGCTGGGCGGCCGGGCTGGCCGTCGCGCTGGTCGCGGTGCAGATCGTCGGCATGCAGGTGCAGTGGGGCCGCCTGCGCCAAGAGGCGGGGACCCTGCGGCAGCAGGCGAGCACGATGCTGACCACGACCTTTCCCGAGACCAAGCTGGTGATGGACCCGCCGCTGCAGATGTCGCGCGGGCTCGCGGGCCTGCGGACGTCGGCCGGCCGCAGCGACCCGGCCGACTTCAGTTCGATGATGGCCGCGTCGGCGCGCATCTTCGCGGCCCTGCCGTCGAACGGGTTGCGCGGCGCCGACTACGACGCGCGCGCCCTGCGGCTGCGGTTCGCGGCGGGCGTCGCGGCGGCGCCGGACGAGCGCGAGCGGCTGGCCGCACTGGCGTTGCAGGAAGGCTACGTGCTGCGCTTCGACGCCGCGGCCAACGGGGCCGGCGAATCGACCGCCAGCCTGCGAACCAAGGGAGGTGCGTCGTGAACCGCGCAGCGCTCGTCGGATGGTGGCAGGGGCTCGCGGCGCGCGAACGCCGCGTGCTCGGGAGCGGCGGGCTGGTGCTCGCGGCCGTGATCGTCTACCTGCTGCTGTGGGAACCGCCGGCGCAGGGCATCCGCAAGCTGCAGGTCGACCTGCCCGAGCTCCACGCGCAGGACGCGACGATGCGCGCGATGGCCGCCGAGGCCGCGACGCTGCGCGCCGCTTCGGGCATCACGACCGTCATCGCGCCGGCCGACCGGATCAATGCCGTGCGCCGTTCGCTACAGCGCGCGGGGCTGTCGCGCGAAGGCGAGACCGCCGCCGGACCGAAGACCACCGATGCCAGCGGCGCGAGCACGGTCTCGACGCTGACGGTCTCCGGCACCGTGACGACCGTGTCGTCGTCGGCGACGACGCGCAGCGACCCGCCGGAGGTCACGGCCGAGTCGGCCGACCGCGTGCGCGTGCGCTTCGAGAACATCGACTACGGAGTGTGGGTGTCGTGGCTGGCGTCCACCGAAGGCGAACTGTCGGCGCATGCGGCGAAGGCGTCGGTCGTCGCGCTGGCCCCCAAGGCGCCGGTCGGTCACGTGAAGACCGAGGTCGTGCTCGACTGGACACCGACCGGTTCGTCGGGCACGTCCGCACGGCCCTGATCGACGCTTCCTTGACGCCGCACGCGCCGCTCGACCGGGAGCCGACCTGATGGCCGACGACCGCCCGGTGGCGCGCGCGACGATCGTCGCGACGACGGTGGTCGCGCTGGTCGGCGTGCTCGCGATCGTCGTCGCCAACGCGCCGGCCAACTGGCTCGCGGGCTGGCTGGCGAGTCGCACCGACGGCGTGGTGCTGCTCGCCGACGCGCGCGGCACGGTCTGGTCGGGGTCGGCGGTGATGGCCGTCGCGACACCGCGCGGGGCGGGCGAGCCCCGGGGCGAGGCCGCCGGGCTGGCGTTGCCGGGGCGCGTCACCTGGACGCTGGAAATCGAGCGCCTGCTGGCGCCGGTCCTGCATCTGACGCACGATGGCGTGCTGGTGCAGCCGCTGGCGGTGCGGGTCCGCGACGGAGGGCTGGTCCTCGACGCGGGATCACTCGCGCTGCCGGCCTCGATGCTGCGGCTGGCCGGCGCGCCGTTGAACACGCTGCTGCCCGAAGGCCGCTGCACGCTGCAATGGAACGGGCTGCGTTTCGAGGGCGCCGGGCCGCCGGTCGGCGAAGGCACGCTGCGGGTCGGCGCGTTCGGGCTGGCGATCAGTCCCGTGAAGCCGCTCGGCGACTACCTGGTGTCGTGGTCCAGCGGCGCGAACGGCCTGGCGTGGCAACTCGCCACCGAGCAGGGGCCGCTGCAGATGGAGGGGGGCGGCAGCCTGGTCGGTCGACGCGCCCAGGCGCGCATCGTGGTGCGGATCGCGCGGGACACGCCGGTGGCGACGGTCGCACAGTTGAATCCGTTGCTCGATATGCTCGGGCGCCGCAGCCCGACCGAAGCGGTGATCGAGACGGGCGGCAGGTCGTAGGGGGCGTTCGGCGACGCCGGGATTGCGGGCGCGGCCGACGCGGGCATCAAGGTCAGAATCAGAGAGAACATGCAGAAACAACGAAACGAGCGTCAAGCGGTCGAGACGGCCTCCGTCGATTCACTGTCGCGGGTCCGTTGCGGTCCGGCCGCCAGCTGCGCGCTGGCGCTGACCGTCCTCGCCCTCGCCTGCGCGTCGATCGCGCCGGCCGGCGCGCAGACGCGCACGAAGACCCCGAAGCAGGCAGCCAGGACCGCGGCACCCGAGGAGCGCGTCTCGCTCAACTTCGTCAACGCCGAAGCCGAGTCGGTGCTGCGGGCGATGGGGCAGTACCTCAAGCGCGACTTCGTGCTCGACCCGCGCGTGAAGGGTCCGATCACGCTGACCACCGACCAGCCGGTGACGCGCGCCGAGGCCTACCGCCTGCTGCTCACGTCGCTGCGCTTCGCGGGCTTCACGATCGTCGAGAACGGCGGCATCTACAAGGTACTGCCCGAGGCCGACGCCAAGTTCGCCGGCGGCCCGACGCAGGTCGACCGCAGCACCGCGCGCAGCGACGGCATCCGCGGCGACCAGATCGTCACGCAGATCTTTCGGCTCAACTACGAGTCCGCGTCGACCATGGTCAACATGCTGCGGCCGCTGGTCACGGCGAACAACCCGATCACCGTCAATCCGGGCAACAACTCGATCGTCATCACCGACTACGCGGACAACCTGCAGCGCATCGGTCGCATCATCGCCGGCGTCGACACGCCGCCGTCGGCCGACGGCGACGTGGTGCCGCTGCAGTACGCGCTCGCGGTCGACATCGCACCGCTGATCCAGCGCGTGCTCGAGCCGCCGCAGGGCGGCACCACCGATCCCGGGCAGCGTGTCACGGTGCTGGCCGACTCGCGCACCAACACCATCCTGCTGCGCGCGTCCAGCCCGGCGCGGATCGCATCGGCGAAGGGCCTGATCACGCGGCTCGACGTGCCCACCGCGACGGCCGGCAACATCCACATCGTCTACCTGAAGAACGCCGAGGCGACCAAGCTCGCGCAGACGCTGCGCTCGATCACGTCGGGCGACTCGTCGTCGCTGACGCCCACCGGCTCGTCGTCGAGCAGCTTCGCGCAGAGCGTCAGCGGCGGCCTCTCGTCGGGCGGCGGCGGCCTGGGGGGCATTGGGCAACAGGGCGGCGCGTTGCAGACCGGCTCGATACCGGGCGCCCCGCAGAGCCCGTTCGGCGGAGGTGGCCTCGGCGGCGGATCGACCGCGTCGACGCTGTCGAATCCGTTCGGCTCGACCAGTTCGTCGTCGACCGCGGGAGGCGGCAGCAGTGGCTTCATCCAGGCCGACGTCGCCACCAACGCGCTGATCATCACGGCGCCCGACCCGGTCTACCGCAACCTGCGCGCCATCATCGACAGCCTGGACGTGCGCCGCCCACAGATCTTCATCGAGGCGCTGATCGTCGAGGTGACGGCGGACAAGGCGGCGGAGTTCGGCGTGCAGTGGCAGGACCTGACCGGCGTCAACAACCGCGGCACCAATGTCATCGGCGGGACCAATTTCGGGGGGAGCGGGACCAACATCATCTCGGCCGCCGCGAATATCGGATCGATCGGACAGGGTCTGAACGTCGGCATCGTCCGCGGGTCGGTCAACATTCCCGGCATCGGCACCATCCTCAACCTGGGCGTGCTGGCCCGCGCGTTCGAGAGCGACAACAACGCCAACGTGCTGTCGACGCCGAACCTGCTGACGCTCGACAACGAGGAGGCGCAGATCATCGTCGCGCAGCAGATTCCGTTCGTCACGGGCTCGAACACCCAGATCGGCACCACGACCGGCCAGGCATTCAACACGATCGAGCGGAAGGACGTGGGTCTGACGTTGAAGATCAAGCCGACCATCTCGGACAACGGGACCGTGAAGTTGCTGATCTACCAGGAAGTATCCAACGTGCTCAACTCCACGATCAACAATGCGAACGGGCCGACCACGACGAAGCGCGCGGTCCAGACCGTGGTCCAGCCGAACGAGGATGAACTGGTGGTGCTCGGTGGCCTGATCCAGGACCAGGTCGAGAACGGCACGAGCCAGGTCCCGGTGCTCGGCAACATCCCGTATCTCGGCGCGCTGTTCCGCTACCAGACGCGTACGCGCTCGCGCACCAACCTGATGGTGTTCCTGCGGCCGCACGTGATCCGCGACGAGGCCAGCAAGACGATCTACGCCGACAAGTACGACCAGATGCGCAAGGTGCAGATCGAGGCGCAGGCGCCGCACTCGCCGGTCCTGCCCGACATGCCGGGCTCGATCCTGCCGTCGCGCACGGAGGCGCCCGGCGGGGCCACGCCGCCCTACAAGACGCCGGTCTCGCCGCCGATGCCCGCGCTGCCGGTCACGCCGGGCGCGGTCAAGCCGCAATGAGCGCGACGCTGCGCTTCGGCGGCCCGGCGCGCAGCGGCACCGGTGCGCCCGGCGCGTCCATCCCGGCGGACCTGCGCATCGCGCGCGAGGTGCCGTACGCGTTCGCGCGCGACCAGCAGGTGCTGGTGGCGCGGCGCGACGACGCGGAGCCGCAGGGCGCGCCGCGGATCGTCTACATCGGCCCGGCCACGTCGCCGTCGGCCATCGCCGAACTGCAGCGCGCGCTCGGTCCGGTGCGTCTCGTCGAGGTGTCGCCCGAGACGCTCGACAAGGCGATCGCGAAGGGCTACTCGACCGACGATGGCGCATCGGCGCGCGTGGTCGACGAGGTCGACGCGTCGCTCGACCTGTCGCGGCTGATGCAGGACGTACCCGAGATCGAGGACCTGCTCGAGGCCGAGGACAACGCACCGGTGATCCGGCTGATCAACGCGCTGTTCACCGAGGCCGCGCGCGAGGGCGCGTCCGACATCCACCTCGAGCCGTTCGAGACGCACTCGGTGGTGCGCTTCCGCGTCGACGGCACGTTGCGCGACATCGTGCGGCCACGTCGCCAGCTCCATTCGGCGCTGATCTCGCGCATCAAGATCATGGCCAACCTCGACATCGCCGAGAAGCGCCTGCCGCAGGACGGCCGCATCGCGTTGCGGGTGGCCGGGCGGCCGCTCGACGTGCGCGTGTCGACGCTGCCGGTCGGCAACAGCCCGTCGCAGCCCGAGCGTGCGGTGCTGCGCCTGCTCGACAAGGAAGCCGGGCGCCTCGACCTCACCGCGCTCGGCATGGGCCGCGAGACGCTCGCGACCTTCGACGCGCTGATCAAGCAGCCGCACGGCATCGTTCTCGTCACCGGGCCGACCGGCTCGGGCAAGACGACGACGTTGTACGCGGCGCTGGCGCGCATCGACGCGGCCACGACCAACATCCTCACGGTCGAGGACCCGATCGAGTACGAGCTGTCCGCCATCGGCCAGACCCAGGTCAATGCGCGGATCGGCATGAGCTTCGCGGCAGCGCTGCGCGCGATCCTGCGCCAGGACCCCGACGTCATCATGATCGGCGAGATCCGCGACCTCGAGACCGCCCAGATCGCGGTCCAGGCCTCGCTCACCGGCCACCTGGTCCTGGCCACGCTGCACACCAACGACGCGGTGTCGGCCGCCACGCGCCTGGCCGACATGGGCGTCGAGCCTTTCCTGCTGTCGTCGAGCCTGCTCGGCGTGGTCGCCCAGCGCCTCGTGCGCAAGCTGTGCGACGTGTGCAAGGTCGAGAAGACGGGATCCGACGGCCACGTGGAGTGGCATCCGGTCGGCTGCCCCACCTGCGGCCACACCGGCTACCAGGGCCGCACCGGCATCTACGAGCTGATGCGCATCGACGACAGGCTGCGCGACATGGTCCACGACGAATCGGGCGAGCCGGCGCTGCGCGAAGCGGCCCGTGTACAAGGGATGACGAATCTGCGCGAAGATGGGAACCGCTGGATCCGCAGCGGCGTCACTTCCCGCGAGGAAGTGTTCCGCGTCACCCGCGACTGAAGCGAGCCATGGTCCTGAAGTTCCTCCTGCTGTACCTCGCCGTGCTGTTCGTCGCGCTGTTCGCGTCGATGTTCCTGCGCGCGCTCGCGCGACAGCGCAGCGAGGAACGCGACTGGCCGTTCACGGCGCAGGTCCCGCTGTCGCACATCGAGCAGGTGTTCTACCACCGGCTCGTGCAGACGCTGCCCGACCTGGTCGTGATGACGCAGGTCCCGCTGGTGCGCTTCCTGCGCGTGAAGATGGGCCAGCCTTGGCTCGAGTGGCACGACCGGATCAGCCACGAGAGCATCGACTTCCTGATCTGCGACCGCGACTTCGGGATCATCGCGGCGATCGAACTGGACGATCGCTCGCACGACGCCGCGCCGCGCCAGAAGGCCGACGTGACGAAGAACCGCGCGCTGGCCGCGGCCCACGTGCCGCTGGTGCGCTGGCGCGTGACCGCGTTGCCGAACGCGCAGACGATCCGCACGGCGATCGACGAGATCCGGCGCGACCGCTACGGCGATGTCGGCGCGGTGACGCCCGCGCTGGTCGAACCCCGCGCGACGGCGAGCCGCATCGACGCCAGCAACGACCCCACGATGTTCCACGAGGAGACCCAGCAATGATCGGCTACGTGACGCTAGGCACCAACGACATGGAGCGCGCCGCGGCGTTCTATGACGCGCTCTTCGCGGAGGTGGGCGGCAAGCGCTCGATGCAGTCCGACCGCTTCATCGCGTGGTCGGTTTCGCCGAAGGCGCCGGCGCTGATGATCGCCAAGCCTTTCGACGGGAAGCCCGCCACGGCCGGAAACGGCAACATGGCTGCGCTCGTCGTCGACACGAAGGACAAGGTCGAGCTGGTGCATCGGCGTGCGCTGGAGCTGGGCGGCACGGACGAGGGCGCGGTGGGCCCGCGCGGGACCAGCGGGTTCTACGGCGGTTATTTCCGCGACCTCGACGGCAACAAGCTCAACGTGTTCTGCATCGCGCGTCCCGCTTGACTGCCTTTCGCTACGAGGCAGCCGAGGGCTCGGGCCGCATCCGCACCGGCGTCGTCGATGCGGACAGCCCGCGCCTCGCAAGGGCCGGCCTGCGGCAGCAGGGGCTGACGCCGCTGTCGGTCGAAGCGCTCAACGCGTCGAACGACGCGCGCATCGACGGCGAGACGGGCGACACGAAACGCGGCGCGACGCGTGCGCCGTCCGCCGGGCTGCGGCGGCGCCTGCCCACGACCGAACGCGCGCTGCTGATCCGGCAACTCGCCAGCCTCGTCACTGCCGGGTTGCCGCTCGCCCAGGCGCTGGCCGTCGTGCAGGACCAGGCCGAGAAGCCACGCGTTCGCGACCTGCTAGCCGCGATCCGCGGCGACGTGGTGTCGGGCATGACGCTCGCGTCGGCCTTCGCACGGCATCCGCGCGACATCCCCGAACTCGACCGCGCGCTGATCGCTGCGGGCGAGCAGTCGGGCGACCTCGGCACGGTGCTGATGCGCCTCGCCGACCACATCGAGCGGCGCAATGCACTCAAGGCAAAAGTCACCGCGGCCTTCGTCTACCCGGCGATCGTGACGACCGTCGCGGTGCTCGTCGTCACCGCGCTGCTGGTCTACGTCGTGCCGCAGATCGTCGGCGTGTTCGCGCAGACCAGGCAGAAGCTGCCGTTCCTCACCGTCGCGCTGATCGCGATGTCGAACTTCATCCGCGCGTGGGGCTGGCTGGTGGCGATCGTGCTGGCCCTCGTGGCCTTCGTCACGCGCCGCGTGCTCAAGCAGCCGGGGCCGAAGCGCGCGTGGCACAAGCGGCTGCTGTCGCTGCCGCTGGCGGGACCGCTGGTGCGTCGCGCCGATCTGGCGCGCTTCTCGGACACGCTGGCGATCCTGGTCGGCGCGGGCGTGCCGATCCTGCGGGCGCTGCTGGCCGCACGCGACACGATGAGCAACGTCGTGCTGCGCGACACCGTCGACGACGCGATCGTGCGGGTGCGCGAGGGCGCGTCGCTGTCGCGCGCGCTGCGTCCACCGCGCGGCGAGCGCGGCGAGTTCCCGCCCGTGCTGCTCAACCTCATCGCCAGCGGCGAGGCCACCGGCAAGCTGCCCGACATGCTCGAGCGCGCGGCCACCAGCCAGTCCGACGAACTCGAACGCCGCACGCTGTGGCTCACCAGCCTGCTCGAGCCGCTCCTGGTGCTCGCGATGGGCGCGATGGTGCTGCTGATCGTGCTCGCGATCCTCATGCCGATCATCGACATGAACCAGCTGATCCGCTGACGCGGATCTCCTCGTCACAGCAGCCCTGGGCAACACCGCAAGGATGCGGTGTCGGTGCGGTTGACATGTGCATCCGCAGCACAGGTTGACACGTTATACGAAAGAATCACTTGCGTCTCGTGGCTCGCTTCGTGCTCTGGTCGAGGCCTTCGTGCGGATCGATCGTTCCGGCCATATCGTTCCATCGGGCTGACGCGACCGGTCCTGCACGCAAGGAGAAGTCGGTGTCGTCCTGCGTCCCGTTCGACGGTCGCCAACCGACCTGCCCGTCCAGAACCACCCCCGGAGACCCCATGCCCTCGCATTCCCTGACGCCCCGCATCCGCGGCCTGGCGGCCAGCCTGTTGCTGTCCAGCCTGCCCTTCCTCGCATCCGCCGCACCGACCACCGTGCTGTTCGTCGGCAACAGCTTCACGTACGGCGACCCCGCCGGCGGCCCCAACCTCGTGATGCCGTACAACCGCGCCAACGTGACGGACCTGAACGGTCTGAACATCGGCGGCGTGCCGGGCCTCTTCAAGGCGTTCACGACCGAGAAGGGCCTGAGCTACAACGTCAGCCTCGAAACCCAGCCGGGCGTCGGCCTCGACTGGCACTACAACAACCGTCTGCCGCTGATCAACCAGTCGTGGGACCACGTCGTGCTGCAGAGCTTCAGCACGCTCGACGCCGCGCGTCCCGGCAACCCCGCGAGCCTGATCCAGTATTCGGGACTGCTCGCCAACCTGCTGTTCGGGCAGAACCCCAACGTCGATATCCATCTCGACGCGACCTGGTCGCGCGCCGACCAGACCTACCGGCCGGGCGGTGCGTTCTACGGGCAGTCGATCTACGCGATGGAGAAGGTGGTCAGCGCCGGCTATCACGCAGCGGAGGCGGCCAACCCGCACATCGACGACGTCATCGAGGTCGGTCAGGCCTGGGCCCGGACCTGGGAAACAGGTTTCGCCGATCTCAACCCCTACGACGGCATCGACGCGGGCAAGGTCAACATGTGGGCGCCGGACTCGTATCACGCGAGCGTCTTCGGCTACTACCTCGAGGCCCTGATGTTCTTCGGCGACATCACCGACATGGACCCGATGACGATCGGCTACGACCAGGTCGCGCGCGACCTCGGCATCAGCGCGCAGCAGGCGCTGTTCCTGCAGGTGCTGGCCAGCCAGACGCTGCAGGGCGTACCAGAGCCGGAGACGATGGCGTTGCTCTTCACCGGACTCGCCGGCCTGATGTTCGTGCGTCGCAGGACGCGTCGCACCAAGGCCTGAGCGCCGCGCATCGAATCGACGGCCCGTTCGCGGGCCGTTTTTTAGCGTCGGCCGGCCTCGCGCTCGCGCAGCACCTTGCGCTGAACCTTGCCGGTGGTCGTCATCGGCAATGCGTCGATGAACTCGATCTCGCGCGGCGTCTCGTATGGCGCCAGGCGTTCGCGGACGTGCTGGCGCAACGCGGCGACCAGCGCGTCGCTCGCCGTGAAGCCGGCGCTGAGCACGACGAAGGCCTTGATCACGTTGCCGCGCTCGGCGTCGGGACTGGGCACCACGGCGGCGTTGGCGACGGCCTCGTGGCGCACCAGGCAGTTCTCGATC